>Ga0208813_1000132_pt1 | contig 70355 bp, 63 predicted proteins | sample MalvireepMed_904_FD_184250 | JGI IMG/M metagenome (GOLD analysis project Ga0208813, IMG submission 184250) | Marine viral communities from the Global Malaspina Expedition - Malaspina viral metaG DeepMed_904 (SPAdes) (version 2) | ecosystem: Environmental > Aquatic > Marine > Oceanic | place... | reverse complement strand
GTGGTGGATGGCTATCGGCTCAAGAACTATCGAGAAGGCGTCGGCGGCCGGGCCAAGACCGACCTGACCGACGCCCAGCTTCTGGCGCGCTATCTGCGCAAAGAGAAAGACGAATTACGGCGCTGGATGCCGCCGCCCAAGGCCTACCGGACCCTGCAAAGCCTGCTGCGCCGGCGGGCCGCGCTGGTCAAGGCCCGTACCGCCTTGCGCCAGAGCCTGAGCGCGGAGCCCTTGCTGAAAACGGCCCTGGCGACCTTGCTCAAGCAGATCGACCGGATCGACCGCCTGATCCAAAAGCGGCTCAGGGAAGCCGTCCATGCCGCAGGCTTGCACGATCAGGTGCAGCGCTGTCAGGCCATTGATGGCATCGGTGAACTCACCGCCACCGCCCTGGTGATGGCCTTCTTGCGAGGCGACTTCCAGAACAGTGACGCCTTCGTCGCCTTCCTGGGTCTGGATGTGCGCGTACGTGACTCGGGCAAGCTGAAGGGCAAACGTCGATTAACCAAGCAAGGCGACACGGAAGTGCGCCGCCTGTTGCACTGTTCGGCCATGAGCGGCGCACGCCACCCGACCTGGAAAGCCTTTTATCAACGCTATCGGGATCGGGGGCTGGAAACCACACAGGCCCTGGTCATCCTGGCTCGCAAGCTCGCCCGCGTCGCCTTCGCCTTGATGAAACACCAGGAGACTTATTGCCCCGCAAGGCTCTCATGAGCCTTGTCGCGGACCATAGAATCTCCCACAGGGTTAGTGCCGCCGCCGCAGGCCGGCGAGGGCGATCAGCGCCAGCAGAGCGCCCAGGGCGCCGCCGCCCCCACCGCCACCGCCGCCGCCATCACTGCTGGAAGTGGTCTGTTGCCCGGTATAATTGAAGGTGACGCTGGTGCTGTTGTTGTCCTCGGGGAAATCCCCGTTCTCCGCACTGACCGTCGCGCTGAACGTGCTCTCGCGAGGTGTGGACGTACTGAGCGTGAACCGGGCGGTCACTGTCTGCTCGGGGCCGAGTGAAGAGACCAGAATGCAGGGATCGGCCTGGCAGTTGGCGCTGCTGCCGGTTATGGAGGTGTTGTCTGGTGGCGTCACGTTTAACTCAACCTGATTAGCGACCGCGCCATCCAAATAGGAAAGGTTCTTCACGGTGACTTCGATCGTCGCTTGGCCGTTATTAGCGCTGTCCGCTTCCGCCACCACTCGCCGTGCGGTAACGCTCAGGTCCGCCTGGTCGGAAAAAATCACGGGGATTTCCCGATCATTGTTCTTTATGCGGTAATCGTCTTCATCCGAGGATGAATTGAGAAATAGAGTGCCCTGGCCCGGCGAGGCGCTGAGGAAGCTCCGCTCTACAATGAAGTCGCCGCTGCTGCTCGCTCCGGGGGACAGTTGAGCCGCTACTGTACAGCTGGTCCCTGAACAGCCTGTCCAGTCGGTCGTCACGTCCAGGCCGCTGTCCGTGTAAGAAAAGGATGGATCGTTTGCCGTTCGGATCAGGCTATCGTTAGTCAGGCTGGCGGTGATAGTCACCGGGGTATCAGGCGCCGTGTAGTAGCGGTCACGGCCAGTGGTGAAACTCAAATCCACCAGCGGCTCGCCCAAAGTAACGCCAGCGTTTTCGACGAACTCAATTTGCCCGGACACGTCGGTGTAAACGGTCGGCCGTTGGCTGGCGCAATCGGGGGTGCCGAAGCTGGTCAGGCCAACCACATAGGGCGCCAGGTCCTCACCCAGGAAGAGCGGGCCGCCGCTGTCCCCTTGACAGGTGTCCTGGCGCTGCTGGTTGACCGGATTCAATTCAGCGGCGCACAGCATTTGGCCCTCTACCAGTGAGAAGCTCCAGGCTTCGTCGCAGGTATCAAATCGTACATAATCCAGCTGCACTTCTTGCAACCTATCGGACGGCTGTGGGTTGTCCGGATTGGTGACACCCCAGCCTATCGCTGTTAACGCCTCATCGCGCCGCGATTGATCCAGCGTTTCAAGAGTCTGGCGGTGTGATTCATCAGCCAAGCTGGGGAAGAAGCCCGGGCTGACAGGACTGCTTAAGCGTAGCAGTGCGATATCCCGGCCCACGTTGAACAACGCATCCGCGTCGTTTTGTTGTTCGGGGGGTAATTCAAAGGAGTCAACGGCCCTGGCCGCGGTAAGATTTTGGCGTGGATTGGAGCCGCTACCAACCTAAACGGTGAGCAAGCCTGCATTGGTGACTCGGCGTCCATCTTCATCGAAAAAACAGTGAGCCGCTGTGACCACCAGTTGTTCAGTCAGCGCCATGCCGCTGCAGTAGCCCGCTGTTTCGTCGTTCGGGTCATCATCGATCTCTATGAGTGCCGCCCAGGGCCAGTCCCCGGTGGCATCCTCACCGCCGATAATACGCGGCGAAACTTCCTGGGCCCCGGCGGCGGCGCCCAGCGAAAGAAGCGCGGGCAACGCCGCGCGGGTGATCAACCTGCGAACCATGGCTATTCCTCGGATCCGACCCTTTTATCCGAGCATACCGCCTAAGCGCGGGCGATGCGTGATCAAACCGTTACCGTTTCGTTAAAGCAACAAACGGACGTGCTTTTCTGGTCAGGCGGGGCCACTCAGGGTGGAGGGGATGTAGCCCTCGTCGGCAAGAGCCTGAATGACGCCACGGATCAGGTAGTTGTTGGTGAAGCCGACAGTGTACTGCCGGGCGTTCTCAGCGATAGGACGCAACATGCCGCTGTTGACCAGTCGACGAATCTGATAGGTCCTTTGGCCGGCTTTCAACTTTGGCATGGCGGGCACTAGATCGGAGGATTTAACGACGCCGTTCTGTACCGCAAGCGACAAGATGTTTCTTTCAAGGGCGGTTAGCAGTTGCCGATCTTTGGCGTGGTTCAAGGCAGGGAAAAGGATCCGTTCCTTGAGGAAGCCGTAATCGGTTAACTGGTCTACCTTACGGAGTTCGTCCAGCACACCGGCCAGCACATAGGTACACCACCGTTCCAGGCCCTCTTGCGTGCCGGTGTCCGCAACTCCCAGCATGCGGTAGTAGAGGTCACGGTCGTTACAGAATACGGCTGTTGGATTGAGAATCCGGCCTGCCATGGAGACCTCGAACCCATATTTTATCAGTAGCGCATAGGTGAGCAGGCGCACTACTCGACCGTTGCCGTTTCTGAATGGGTGAATCCAGCCAAACCGGTGGTGGGCCAAAGCGACTTTCATCAGGTCGTATTTCGGTGGGTCATCTTTGTTGATAAAACCAACCAACTCTTCCATGTAAGCGGATACCTGCACGGCATCAGGTGGCAGATGTTCCGAGGCGGCGATGACTACGCTTCCCTCACGGTAAGCGCCGGGTGTTCTATCACCTTCTTCCGTGAGCTGCTCTACGGTTATGGCGTGGAGTTCGCGAATCAGTATTTCTGAAATGAGGGTCTTCTCAGCGACCGCCTTATCGATATACGTCATGGCCTCTTCGATATTGGTGACTTCCCGAAGCTGCTCACCGGGCTGGGCCGCCCCTTGAACCTTGCTGTCCACGTAATCCGCGAGCGTGGTGTGATTCCCTTCAATGCGGGCGGAACCGAGGCTTTCGAGCATGTGAAACAGTGTCTTCAGTTCGAAGAAGACCGGATAGGGTGTGGTGCCTTCCAGGCGTAGACGCCGCAGATGTTCCAATTCGTTAAGAACATCCACCAGCGGCGAATCAAACGAGGGATTCAACAGAGACAGATCGAAGTGCTTGAAAGAGGGCATCCTGACCTCGTTAAGTTCAATCCCGGATTGAGTTAAGTTCAAAAATGAAGTTTAAAACCTTTTAAATCAAAAGGTTATGAGATTTATCGGGATTCAATATATCGAATATCCGTCAAGAATATCTTAACTGGAGGTGGCGCGATAGCCACCGGAAGAGAGAAGGTACGGCCGTGCCGCTCAGGCGAGCGGCGAGGCGTGGGCGAGCCAGTGGTCCTGGTCGTCGCGGGTGCGGGGCATGGCGGTTTGCAGGTGGTAGAGCACCTGTTCCAGGGCGGCGTTGGCGCTGTTCAAAGTCATCACGGCGGCGCGCAGGCCGGGCTGGCGTTCGCGCAGGTCGGCGAGCACCCGTTCGGCGGCGCCGGTGGCGGTGCTGGGCAGCAGCAGCGCCAGGTGATCCTCGTCGTAACGGGCGATGACGTCGCTGCGGCGCAGCCGCTGGCTGACGGTTTCGGCCAGGGCGTTGATGTCCGGGTGGTGAACCAGCACCAGGGTCAGCGGCGAGGACAGCCGGTCGTGCAGCGGGATCAGCCAGCCGGCGGTGCTGGTCAGGGCGGTGCGGCTGATAAAACCGGTCTGCGGGTCGCGCCAGGCGGTTTCCACCGCCTGGCGGGAGAGCACCTGGTTGCGCCAGATCATCAGCCCGAAGTAGAGCATGCACACGGTCAGGGCGGCGAGCAGGAACAGGCTGGCGGAGGCGGCGGTTTCGGCGCCGCTGGCGCTGTAGCTGATGCGGATCGGCATGACGATGGCCAGCACCACTTCGGCGGCGGCCAGCATCACCAGGAACCGTTTCAGCCCGTGCAGCAGGCCGTTACTGAGCACCGCCAGGAACAGCAGCGCCATGGTCGGCGGCGGCTCGCCGCCGTCGAGCAGAATCACGATGCCGAGAATCACCAGGTCCAGGCCGGACGCTAGAATCGTCGCGTGCGGTACACGCGCCACCAGAAACAGCAGTTGCAGAGCCAGGTAACTGCCGGCCAGAATCCAGGGCGTGGCCGTCGGCACCGTGAAGAAGAAACCTTCCGAATGGTTGAAGTAGAGCACCGCCAGGATGGCGAACAAGGCTCGGGCCAGGTACTGAAGTACGATTACGCCCTGTTCCGTGGACACACGCGAAGAAGTTTCCATGAGTGGCGATGTTCCTCAAAGCAATGCGGGCTATGTTGCGTCACCTCCCCGACGGAATAAAGATACAGTCGGGTGTAAAGTTGTAAAAACGATACCGGGAGTGAAGATGTCGGTGGAACAGGATCAACACGCGCCGCTGCGCGACAACGTACGCCTGCTGGGCGAAGAGCTGGGGGCGGTACTCCGCGAGCAATCCGGCGAGCGATTGTACGACACCGTGGAAACCATCCGCCAGGCGGCGGTGGAGAGCCGCTCCGAAGGGGAAATGGAACTGACCCGCCTGCGCGGTCTGCTCGATCCGCTGGACGACGACACCCTGCTGGAAGTGGCGCGGGCATTCAGCCAGTTTCTCAACCTGGCCAACATCGCCGAGCAGCATCACCGCGAGCGTCTGCACCGCCGCCACGAGCGTTACCCCGGCGACCCGGACACCGACCAGGGCCTGCGCCAGGTGCTGGCGGAGCTGAAGCAGAAGGGCATCGAGCCGCAACGCATCCGCGAGGCCCTCACGCCGCTGTCCGTGGAGCTGGTGCTCACCGCCCACCCCACCGAGGTGACCCGGCGCACCCTGATCCGCAAATACGACCAGATGGCGGATCTGCTCGCCGAGCTGGACCGCCCGGACATCAACGCCGAAGAGCACCACGGCCTGCGCCAGCGCCTGCGCGAACTGATCCTGTCCGCCTGGGCCACCGACGAAATCCGCCGCGAGCGGCCCACCCCGGTGGACGAAGCCAAGTGGGGCTTCGCGGTGATCGAGCAATCGCTGTGGAAAGCGGTGCCGCGGGTGATGCGAGACATCGAAGCGGAGCTGGGCCAGGCCGGCATCGACGCCCTGCCCGCGGACTGGGTGCCGATCCGCTTCGCCTCCTGGATGGGCGGCGACCGCGACGGCAACCCCAACGTCACCGCCACCGTCACCCGCGAAGTCTTGCTGCTGGCCCGCTGGATGGCCGCCGACCTCTACCTGCGCGACGTGGAGAACCTGCTCGCGGACCTGTCCATGCACCGTGCCAGCGACGAGCTTCTGGCGCGCACCGGCCCCAGCCACGAACCTTACCGGGTGGTACTGCGCGGCGTGCGCGACCGCCTGAAAATCACCCGCCGGCGCATGGAGGCGCTGGTGGAAGGTCGCCCGGTGCCCGACGGCGAAGGCTTCACCGAGGGCCGGCAACTGCTCGATGAACTGCTGCTGCTCGATCGCTCCCTGCGCGCGGTGGGCCTGGGTGCGATCGCCGACGGCGAGCTCAAGGACAGCCTGCGGCGCCTGAACTGCTTCGGCATCACTCTGCTGTGCCTGGACATTCGCCAGGAATCCACCCGCCACACCGCCGCCCTGGACGCCATCACCCGTTACCTGGGCCTGGGCGGTTACGGCGAATGGGACGAGGGCCAGAAACAACGCTTCCTGCTCGCCGAGCTGGAGAGCCGCCGGCCGCTGGTGGACGACGCCTTCTACCGTAGCGACCTGTGCGACGGTGACGTCCGCGAAGTGCTGGAAACCTGCCAGGTGATCGCCGAGCAGGGCCCGGAAGGCCTGGGCGCCTACGTGATCTCCATGGCCAAGACCTCCTCCGACGTGCTGGCGGTGATGCTGCTGCAGAAGATCGCCGGCGTGCGCCGGCCGATGCGGGTGGTGCCGCTGTTTGAAACCCTGGACGACCTGAACAACGCCGGCGACACCATGGCGGCGCTGCTCGACATTCCGCTCTACAAGCAAAGGGTCATCGACGGCCAGGAAGTGATGATCGGTTATTCGGATTCCGCCAAGGACGCGGGCTTTTTGGGCGCCGCCTGGGCCCAGTTCAGTGCCCAGGAAGCGCTCACCAAAACCTTCCAGAAACACGGCGTGCCGCTGACCCTGTTCCACGGCCGCGGCGGCTCCATCTCCCGGGGCGGCTCGCCCACCCGCATGGCGCTGTTGTCGCAGCCGCCGGGCTCGGTGGCGGGGCGCATCCGCGTCACCGAACAGGGCGAAGTGATCCGCTTCAAATACGGCCGCCCCTCGGTGGCGGTCTACAACCTGGAGCAGTACGTGGCCGCCACCCTGGAAGCCACCCTGGTGCCGCCCCGCGAACCGGACGCCGAGTGGCGCGCGCAAATGCAGAAGCTCACCGACGTCTCCGTGGCCGGCTACCGCCAGGTGGTCCGCGAAGACCCGGCGCTGGTCAGCTATCTGCGCACCGTCACCCCGGAAACCGAGCTCAGCCGCCTGGCCCTGGGCAGCCGCCCGGCGCGCCGCAAAACCGGCGGCGGCATTGAATCCTTGCGCGCCATCCCCTGGGTATTCGCCTGGACCCAGATCCGCCTGATGCTGCCCGCCTGGCTGGGCACCGGCGCGGCCCTGGAAGCCGCCCTCGACGACCCCGAGGATCTCGCTACGGTGCGCGACATGGCCGAGCGCTGGCCGTTCTTCCAAGGGGTGGTGGACATGCTGGAAATGGTGCTCGCCAAGGCCGACCCGCGCGTCGCCGCCTGGTACGAAGAGCGCCTCACCGACGACCCGGAGCAAACCCGCCTTGGCGACGTCCTGCGCCAGCGGCTCGCCGCCACCGTGGACGCCCTGCACCGGCTCACCGGCCGCGAGGACCTGCTCGACAACAACCCGGTGATGCGCTGGTCGATCCGCGTGCGCGACCCCTACACCGACCCGCTGCACCTGCTGCAGGCCGAACTCATGGCCCGCCTGCGCGACCGCGACAGCGACCCGGTGCTGGAAAGCGCGCTCATGGTGACCATCGCCGGCATCGCCGCCGGCCTGCGTAACACCGGCTAACTCGAGATCAGGTCCTGCCTTTTGTCCCGATGAGGCAAAAGGCAGGACCTGATCCCTTTAGCTTGTAGTTCAAAGTCGATGTCTGACCTTTTGATAAGCCTCACTACGCTCTCTTTTCCCGATCGCTACCACCCAAACGATGACTTCATGATCAATCACTTGGTAAATCAACCGATATCCGGAAGCCCTGAGCTTGATCTTGTAGCAGTTGTCGAGGCCCTGGAGCCGATTGGCCTCGACATGAGGTTCCTCGAGTATGAGAGCCAGCTTCTTTTTGAATTGCTGTCGAACCGTATTTCCCAGCTTGCGCCATTCCTTTAACGCCCGTCGGTCGAACTCCAGGTCATAGCTCATCCAACGGTACCTTCACCCGTTGCGGCTCCCGCAGGCGCTCGCGGGCAATGGCCAGAAGCTCCGCGTCCTCATCCGTAAGCAGTACATTTTTGAACGGAAGCTCGCCACTATCGGCCACATACTGCAGAGTCTGGCGCAGTAATTCGGAAGGCGTGACGCCGAGTTTCTTCAGTTCCTCGAAGGCGCGGGCTTTGAGCTCATCGTCAATTCGAAGATTGATGGTTGCCATGTCGTGCATACTCATATGTAATCTCAGATGTAATTACGTTAGTCCTTATTCAGCTACCTTTCAAGAATGGCGGTTCGGGCCTCATCTTTTTGATCCGTCTAATCTAGCTCGTCACGCCGAACCAGAGCTGTAAGCCATGGCTGAAACGAGGGTAGGAGAAATCGGGAAAGTACCCAGGGACCCGGGTAGGCCAATAGCTCGCCGACAGGCTGGCGCGGTGGCGGGAGTGGGGTAGGCTAGAGCGAAAACAAAGGCGTTACGCCAAGGAGTGACCATGAGCGCCCACGATACCCACGTCACCGTACCCAGCGGCCACCGGATGCGTGCCCGCTGGTTCCTGCCCGAACGGCCCAACGGACTGAACGCGGCGGTGATCGTCATCCACGACCTCTTCGGCTTCAGCGACGACCAGGCGCGCATCGCGCAGCGCCTCGCCGACAACGGCTACCCGGTGCTGGCGCCGGATCTCTACGACCGGCCCGGCGCCAAAAGCCTGTGCGTGGTGCGCACCCTGCGCGACCACGAAGCCGGCCACGGCGACGCCTTCGAGCAGCTCGACGCCTGCCGGCAATGGGTGCTGGAACAAACCGATCAGCCGGTCACCAAGGTGGCCATGATGGGTTTCTGCATGGGCGGGCGCTTCGCACTGCTGTACGCTGCCCGCGGCACCCTGCAGGTGGTGGCGCCGTTCTACGGCGGCGTTCCCCGCAAGGCCCGCGCGCTCACCGGCATCTGTCCGGTGGTCGGCGGCTGGGGTAAAAAAGACCTGATCTACGGCCACCACGGCGAACGGCTCGCCAGCCACCTCACCGAACTCGGCGTCGAGCACGACATCCGGACCTACCCGGACGCCGGCCACTCTTACATGAACGACCACCAGACGTTCCTGTTCAAACGCATGGCCGACTACAGCCCGCTACGCGCCAAATACGACCCCGATACCGCCGAGGACAGTTGGCGCCGGGTGCTGGCGTTTTTCGAGAAAACGCTGAGCGCATAAAGCGCGTACCGGCCCACATCCTGACAGGCGTCAGGCTAAAATCGAACTTTTTCCGAAAACTTATCGGGAAATAAAAAGAAAATCCAAACGACGGATTTGAAATAAGCATAGTGGCCAATTGCCATGAAATGCTTTAAATAAAGAGCGCATACGTTCTTTCCTAAATGTCTGTCCCCTTTTGTAAGTGCAGGAAAACCTTGATAAAAAAGGGGACAGAGTAATTTATTTATACCTCTGAATAATTTATTTCATCACGTTGTTTCGATAGACTCCCGTACAAATAAAAGCGATATATAAAGAGGGGTTTTGAAAACTATGTTTTCACGAAATTTTGTTCAGACGCCAGTCCCAGGTCGCTAAGGTTAAGAAAACAAGCCAAAAAAACCAAAAGCAAAGCGGGATTTATGCCTGGCAAGGATCGCCTTCTACTCGCCGGCCACCCGCACCATCTGGTGCGCAAGAGCCAAGGGAATGAACCCATCTTTCTGGACGAAGCGGACTACAACCATTGCCTGGGACAGATCCGCAAGCTGAGCCAGGACTACAACCTCAGCGTGCACGCTTACTGCCTGCTCCCGGACCGCATCCACATCATCGCCACCCCGCACGGCGACCCCACCGATCTCTCCACCTTCATGAAAGCGCTATCGTGCCGCACCTCTCTGCGCCGGAAGAACCTGCATGGTCGCAGCTCGGCCTGGGAAGTGCGCTACCGCTCCAGCCCGGTGGAACCAGGGCAGTGGCTGCTGGCCTGCATGTGTTACGTGGAGCGCCTGCCGGTGATCCATGAGCTCACCGCGTCCGCGTACCACTATCACCTCAGCAGCTATCGCATGCGGCTGGGTAAGACCGACCACTACTGGCTCAAAGACCCGGAGGAAAACGCTCGCCTGGGCAGTTCGATTCAGGAGCGCGCCGAAGCCTACCGGACCTACATGAGCAACGGCCTGGATCGCAGTGAGGAAACGATGATCGATACCGCGGTACAGCGCTGCCGGCTAACCGGCTCGATCCGGTTCGTGAAAGAGGTCTACCGGGAGTACGGCATACTCGGTATCAACCGGGGCCCGGGCCGGCCGCGCAAGCGCCGCAAAAAACCGGACGGCTGAAAGCTGGCAAAGCAGAAAAAAAAGGTGGGAAAACCGTGTCGGAAAGCTGAAAAAGCGCCATTTTGCGTGTTTGGCAACTAAAGTTGCGAGCAGCGCAAAGAGCCGCCACCTATTGGAGAGGTCAGGCGGCGGTGTCGTTCAGAAGGCTTTCATAGGGAATCTTGAGGCCGGCGTGCAGATTGCGGATCATCTGCAGGCTGAGCGCTCTCTTTCGGTTCAGGACTTCGGAGACCCGCCCGCTGGAGCCGATGTAAGCCTCAAGATCGCGGCGGGTCAGGCCGCGCTGCTCAAGCGTGAACAGAATCGCCTCGACGGGATCCGAAGGGCCAACGGGATAGTGTGCGTCTTCGTACTTTTCGATCAGGATGGAGAGCACTTCCAGTTCATCCGCCTCCGGGCTGCCTTCCTCCGCATCCCACAGCTGTTCCAGGCGAGCGAAAGCGCGCTCGAGGTCGTCGTCGGTATGGATCGGCTGAACGTTCATTACACTGTCTCCGCGTCAATCTGGTCGTACTGAGCATGAGTGCCAACGAACCGCACCCAGGCAATCTGCAAGTCATACCGGATGGCGACAATCACGCGGTACTTATTGCCGGCTATGTTGAAAACCACCCGACCGTGCTTGAGAACACTGGCCGTGCTTATGTCTGCCTTCAACTGCTGGGGTGTATCCCCGTGCGCCTTGACCATCATGTGGTGCCACTGCGTGAGAGGCCTCTCCGAATCACCATGGTCAGGCAATTCCCAGAACTGCCTCAACGTCCGTTTCGCAATGACTCGCATCATTTCTCCCTGACTGGTGCAATTCTAGGTTCTCCCATTTTGGGAGTCAAGCGGGTGGCTCGGCTGAAGGTTTCTGAGGTTAGCGGCTGCGGCCTAGGGTGGCTGTACGTGAAGACTGAAAATATTGTCAGCCAGCGCTGAAAGTCAGTTAGGGGCCAATAAGGTGGCAAAGGAGGGCAAAAAGGCGGAAAAACCGGGTCGGAAAGCTGAAAAAGCGCCATTTTGCGTGCTTGGCAACGAAAGTTGCGGCCAGTGCAAAAGCGGCGAGGAGCCATCCTGCGGAAGCCGGCGGCGAGGCGTCGCAGGGCCAGCCGGGTTGTCTCGGCTGTCGGGTGGATAATTACTGCAAGTGAAGGCGAAGTAAGCGCGATAAAGGCGAAAAAGGGACGGACAATTATAAAAATAACGCAGAAGAAAATCGTAACTGACTGATATTAAGGGTGGTTTTTAAAATGGCGAAATCCTGGCAAAAATATTAATCCGTCCCGCCGCCGAAATTCTCTTCATACATCGGGCGGTAAGAGGGTAGGCTCAATAAAAACGAATTGCTATAAATAGCAATTTGCTATATTGTGACTTCAACGAAACAAGGAAGGGGCATGCACATCGAAGGGGCATGCACATCATTACGCAAAAGCGCATTTGGGAAGCTAAGGGGAAGTGGCCGCAGGCTGCGAGCGCTCTTGATGCATGGTACCGGCTCATGAAAGCCAGCGCGCCCAAGGACTTCGCTGCGATGAAAGGCATCTTCCCTGCTACTGACAAAGTGGGGCCCCACCACGTCTTCGATATTGGTGGCAACAAGATCAGGCTGATCGCCATTGTGCATTATGGTGCGAGGCGGGTTTATATTCGCGACGGCGAATGGAAGGAGTGACCCATGAATGCCATTCTTGACCAAGCGGCTCAGCACTGGTCGTATATCGCTCCCTTGCTTTCCGAGCCGACCAATGACGACGAATACGACGCCAAGGTGAAGGCCCTGGACGAGCTGCTGGACACCGTTGGCGATGATGAAAATCATCCTTTGGCCGGCCTGGTGGCTCGCTTGGGCGATGTCATCGAAACCTACGACGAACAGCGTCGACCGATGCCCGCGGTATCCGGTGCCGCTGTTCTGCACTATCTCATGGACGAGCATGGCGTCACCCAGAGCGAGCTGCCTGAAGTGGGCGCTCAGTCCGTGGTTTCCGCCATCCTGTCTGGGAAGCGCAAACTTAACTGGCGTCAGATCTGCGGTCTGTCCGAGCGGTTCGGGGTGCCTACGGATGTCTTTAAATAGCGGCCCAGGGGAATTCCTCTGGTCTGACGCGCCGTGGCTGACACTCGTAACCGTCCCGAATGAACGTGACTACCGGGGCGGTTTTTCCGCTCGTGATGCACGATCTGCAGGAGGCGTACGAGATGATTACCAACCGCTTCGAGGCGCCGCATCATCCGAAAGGCAAAAGACAAGACCTGGCCCCGGATTCTTTGACTTTGGGCTGCTCGCGCCGGAGCCGGGAAGGGAAGGGGTAGTCCAGGTAATTGTCCACCGCATCCTGAAAGGCGCGTATCAGCCCGATGGCGGTGTCGGCCTGGTAATGCACCGGCACCTCGATGTTGAGCAGGGCGCCGTGCAGACAGTTGTTTTTTTGGCTGACCTCGACGTAGCCGTAATATCCGCGGTGTTGGAGAAGTATCGTCATCTTGGTCTCGCCTCCGTGCGAACTCGTATGTATCAACGGTAACGCAGGTCGATGGCGGCGAGGGTAGGCTGAAAATGACGGAACGTGTAAGAAATTCGCTACGCGAGTTATTGTCAAATCTGGTGTATGACCATCAGGCAGCGTTCCTGTCAGATTGATCATCCACCTGTTCTCCATCCCGAAACTGGACGTTGTTCACGACCAGTCTGAGTTGGTCGAACCCCTTGATCCGCTTCCAGCGTTTCTGGGCGGATTGGAGCAGTTTGAACACCATCGATAACGTGGTGTCGCGGTTGCCACAGGATCGGCTCCGCTTGGTTCTCAGTCGTACGGTGGCGAAAGTGGATTCAATCGGATTGGTCGTCCGCAAGTGGATCCAGTGAATCGCCGGAAAATCGTAGAAGGCCAGCAGTTCGTTGCGGTCCTTTTCCAGGTTGTCCATGGCCTTGGGGTACTTGTCTCGGAACCGCCGCAAAGTGCTGTCAAAGGCCTTGTGAGCGCCGTCACGGGTCTCCGCCAGGTAGATCTCGTGCAGTGCCGACTTGACCTTTGGTTGTACCGATTTAGGCAGCTTGTCCAGCACATTAGCGGTCTTGTGCACCCAGCATCGCTGGTGCCGGGTGTCCGGAAACACCTTGCTCAGGGCCTTCCAGAAGCCCAGTGCGCCGTCGCCAACAGCCAGCTTGGGCGAAGGCTCCAGGCCCCTTTCCCGTAAGTCTGTGAGCAATTCTCGCCAACTGGCTTCAGACTCCCGGTGGCCATCCTCGACAGCCACCAGTTCTTTATGGCCGTGCTCGGTAACACCGATGATCACCAGCAGGCAGAGCCGGTCATCCAGGCGGACGTTGCTGTACACGCCGTCTGCCCACCAGTACACATAACGCTTCTGGCTCAGGTCCCGGCGCTGCCAATCCTTGTGCTCATCCAGCCACTTGGCCTTGAGCCGGGAGACCGTGTTCGCCGACAACCCGTTGGCCTGCTCGCCGACCAGGGCACTCAGGGCCTCCTGGAAATCGCCAGAGGAGACACCGCGCAGGTAGAGCCAGGGAATCAGCTCTTCCAGACTCTTGGCCCGCTTCAGGTACGGCGGCAGCAACTGGCTGTTGAAGCGAACGCCGGTGCCGCTGCGATCCCGAACCTTGGGCACCTGGACGTCAACGTCGCCAACACCGGTCTGAATGGTGCGCTTGGGCAGGTAGCCGTTGCGCACCACCGCCTGGCGGCCATTGGGCGTGGTGACATCCGCGTACTGGCTCAGCAGGCCTTCCAGTTCGGTCTCTACCGCCCGGGCAATCAGGTCTCGGGCTCCCTTGCGAATTAAATCGTGCAACGGGTCATTCGTTACTGTCTCTGGTTGTGAAAGAGCATGCAGGTTAGACTTGGACATGGCGTATCCATCCTCTGTTGGTTGTGATCGTCGCGGTGATCAACCAACAGGATACGCCACCTCTTCAGCCTGCTTCCATACACCAGAAATCACCATAACTCTCGCTACGCGTGTCGGTGGCGAAAGATTACAAGGCGTTCCCGGGTCAGGTGCGCCGGAACCAGCTCTTGAGCCTCTGCCACCAGGGCTCGCGGTCGCGCAGGCCGATGTGGGCGCCGTCGCAGTGCGGCGGGGTGCGGGTGGCGCCGCAACCGCAGAACAGCACGATCTCTTCCTTGCGCGCGGTATAGCTCAGCCGCTCGCCGGCGCCACAGCGATCATCACTGCAGAACGGCGCGCTGTCGCTGTGCCGACAGGCGCACCAGTGGCGGACCTCGCCGGCGGCCAGTTTGACCGGCTGCGGGTAGCGCGGTGTCGCGTGTCGATCAGTACGCATCAGGCGCGCCGGCGAGGTGTGGTTGGCCCGCTATCATCGTCTTCGTCGTGCACTTCGCCGATGGTTTGTTCTTTGGCGATGCGCTTCATCTCGGCGTCGGCGAACCTTCTTAGTGCTTGCTTCATTAGCGGCTGATAGCCCATTCCGTGATAGCGAGCGAGAAATTTCAGGTCCTCGAGCAGCTCTTTTTGCAGCCTGATCGAGATCATCTGTAGCGAGAGTGCATCATCCAGGTCGCCGGGTTTTACGTCCGAGACCCGGACGTAGCGTTCGTCACGGCCCAGTTCTCCGGACTCCCAGGCTTCACTCGTACCTTTAATTTTTTCCTTCGACATTTCAGGACTCCTGCTTCAACGGTCGCTGCCCGTCATCCCATATTTTCTGTAGATGCGTATCTCGTGGTCATTGGCGTCATACGCGGTCTTTATAACCACGGCGGCGGTGCCACGGTCCTCCGAACGAAGGATGAAACATACCTTCAGGCGGCGGCCGAGATCTGTCTCGGCAACGAACCACAAAGTCGGCGGGTCGCTTCTGTGGGCTTCCCGCGAGTCTTCCAGGAAGCGGCCGTCAAGATTGCTAAAGCATTCCCGTACTTCGGTAAGGGTGACGGCATGCTTGAACAGCAACTTGGCGCTGACGCTCCGTGATACCCGTAGTTTGGTCGGCATATACAAAACACAGGTCGATTTGTATATACAAGAAAGACTTTAACCGTTCGCATTTGTATATACAAGATGGATTGATTGCAGAGGACTCAGCATAAGAAGGCGGCGGGTCGAGCGGTATCAGCCAGAGGGGACAAGAGATGTGAGAGATACGCTTTACTTAGCGTGGGCTGCAAGCTGTCTCCTAACGGTCACAACCCTGTCACGGGACAGCAACGGGGCGCTTCCAGACTGGCGTAAATCCAATCTGGAGCTCGTTATGCTTGCGCAAGCCGCCGGAAAGATCAAAGCCCTGCGACCGCCATTCAAAGACGTGTTCAAGCCCCGTGATGCTCTCAAAGGGGTGGAGACGGGCGCCCGGTTCAGCGCCTATTTCACCCGTTCCCGCCGGGAGATCCTGAAGATTCAGCGTCTTCGCTACCGGATCTTCTCACAGGAGTACGGCGCCAGCTTCCACGCGCCCTTCGGCCTGGACCGGGACCGCTTTGATCGTCATTGCCTGCACCTGGTGGTGCGCGACAATCACAGCGGCGAGCTGGTGGGCTATACCCGCGTGCTGGGCGGTGAGCGCACGCACAAAACCGGCGGCTTCTACTCCGCCAACGAGTTTCATCTGGGGCCGTTGGCCGGTTTGCACGGCCGCGTGGCGGAGCTTGGCCGCACCTGCATCCACCCGGATTACCGGGGCGGGGCGGTGATCACCGTGCTGTGGGCGCGCCTGGCCCAGTACATGCTGGAGAACGACATCGGCTCGCTGATCGGCTGTGCCAGCATCGCGTTGAGCGAAGGCTTCAACGTGGCGGCGATTGACCAGCGCATCCGCGAGTCCCATCTGACGCCGCCGCACCTTCGGGTGACGCCGCGCTTCCGGCTTGACCGCATGCCGGGGGACGCCCTGGACGGCGCCGGCGAGCGCGGTGGGGTGAAGATGCCGCCGCTACTTAAGGCTTACCTGCGCATGGGCGCGCGGGTGTGCGGCGAGCCGTGCTGGGACCCGGACTTCAACTGCCTGGATTACTTCATCCTGATGGAAGTGTCGCGGCTGCCGGCGCGCTATGTGCAGCACTTCCTGCAGCCCGGCGATGCCCGGCCGGCGGTGGCGGTGTGACGGTGCGGGATGTGTCGCTGAACTCACCGGTGGGGGAGGGTTCGGTACGGGTAACCGCGCGGCGCTGCTGGCGTGCCTTGCGGGTGCTTATGCACCTGCTGGGCGGAGTGCTGGAGGCCATCTGGCTGAGGGCGGGGCGGGACCCCCACCGGGTGGTGATTCTGAACGCCAAGCGCCGCTGGTGCTTGCGGTTTCTCACCATTCTGGGGGTGGAGCTGCGCGTTCAGGGGCCGTTGCGCGCGGGGCCGGTGCTGCTGGTCAGCAACCATGTGTCCTGGCTGGATATCCCGGTGATCGCCGCCGCCCGGCCGTGCTATTTCCTGTCCAAGGCGGAGGTGGCGGAGTGGCCGGTGATCGGCTGGCTGGCGCGCGCCGTGGGCACCCTGTTTATCCGTCGCGGCGGCGGTGAGTCCAAGGCCAAGACCGAGGAGATCCGTGGTCGGCTGGATCGCGGCCACGGCATCCTGGTGTTCCCGGAAGGCACCACCACTGACGGTACCGGCGTGCGCCGGTTCTTCCCGCAGTTGTTCGCCGCCGCCGGTGACGACGCGCCGGTGCAGACCGTGGCGGTGCGTTACCGCGACGAGCAGGGCCGGCTGGACACCGGCGTCGCTTTCATCGACGACGATGAGTTTCACCATCACCTGTGGCGGCTGCTGGGCCGTCGCCGCATCGTCGTCGAGCTGACCTTCGGCGCGCCCTTGCCGCCGGACGAACCCCGCGCCCTGGCCCGCGAAGCCCGCGAGCGCATCGTCGCCGACCTCGGCGCCACCGCCGTCGACGCCGGGTAACGGTCTCTCCGCCTGTCCCGACTCCACCGTACGCCCTGACTCACGGAAAGTTCCGCTCTGGCCGACGTGCCGGGTCGTTTCCTGCTTACCTCCGATCTCGTCAGCGTCCGCTAAGGTGCTCCAAATTCAATGCAGCTTTGACGGGCAACTATGTTTGGTTGCAAAATGGACGCGTTCTATGACGAGTACCCGACGCCTGGTCACCAAATTGAAGGCGCTCGAGCAAGGGTTTACCTGGCAAGAGCTTGAAACGTTGCTTCGTCGATTGGGGTACGAGCGCAGGGAAGGTGATCGAGAAGTTAGAGGATGGAGGCCTGATCTAAATGGCGAATCTGCTGCAGTATCGCGGTTATTACGGGTCCATTGAGGCCAGCCCGGAAGACAATTGCCTGTACGGCAAACTGCTTTATATCCAGGCCTTGGTTAATTATGAAGCCGAGACCGTCGCCGCGCTGGAGCAAGCGTTCCAGCAAGCCGTGAACGATTACCTGGCGGACTGTGCTGAGTCCGGTCAGTCGCCGGAGAAGCCGTGTAAGGGCTCATTCAATGTCCGCGTCGGCCATGATATTCACTTGGCGGCCGCGCGGGCGGCGAGCCGGGAAGACTCTTCCCTGAACGAGCTTGTGCGAAGAGCCTTGGAAAGCTATCTGGCTGAACCCCGACGGCATGACGCCATAGCCGAGCCCGCCAAAACATTCGATAAGCGCCGCCGACCCTGAAAGCCCTGGGGCCGTGGTAGCCGGTGTCGGCTAATGTCCGGCCTACCGGCGACGGTGCCGGGCCTGCTACTATTGGCGCCGTTTTGAGTTGCCATGAGGAAGGCCCGTGACCCGCGCCAGCGACCTGAAAAAATCCGACGTTATTGAACACAACGGCTCTTTGTTCGTGATCCGCCAGATCGAGGTGAATTCCCCCTCGGCGCGGGGCGCGGCCACGCTGTACCGGGTGCGCGCCGCCGCGGTGGGCGGCGGGCCCAAGTTCGAGGAGCGCTACAAGGGCGACGAGGACGTGCCCACGGTGGAGTTGCTGCGCCGGCCGGTGCATTTCTCCTACGTGGACGGCGACGATCATGTGTTCATGGACGACGAGGATTTTTCTCAATACCCGCTCAAGGCCGAGGATATCCGCGACGAGCTGCCGTTCATCACCGAGGGCTGTGACGGCCTGTTGGCCCTGAAGGTGGGGGATTCGGTGATCGGCCTGGAGCTGCCGTTGTCGGTGGTGCTCACCATCACCGAGACCACGCCGGCGATGAAGGCGGCCTCCGCCAGTGCCCGCACCAAGCCCGCCACCCTGGAGACCGGCCTGGTGGTCCAGGTGCCGGAGTACATCCAGGAGGGCGAGAAGGTGAAGGTGAACACCTCCGAGCGGAAGTTCATGTCCCGTGCCTGAGGATCAGCTTCAAGCTACAAGCCCCAAGCTACAAGCAGGGAGGGGATCGTTTCCCTCCGCCTGCTTGCAGCTTGCAGCTTGCAGCTTGTGGCTGCTTTTGTCGGGCTGCCAGCTGGGCTACTACGGCCAGGCGGTGAAGGGCCACATGGACTTGATGGGCGCGCGCCAGCCGGTGCCGCAAGTGGTGGCCGATCCGGAGACGCCGGCGGCGGTGCGCCGCCAGCTGGCCCTGGCCGGTGACGTGCTCACGTTCGCCGATGAGTCCCTGGCGCTGCCGGCCCGCGACGTCTACCAGGATTATGTGCATCTGCGCGACGATGCGGTGGTCTGGAATGTGGTCGCCGCGCCGCCGTATTCCCTGGAGCCGCGCACCTGGTGCTACCTGCTGCTGGGGTGCCTGAGCTACCGCGGTTACTTCGACCGCGCCGACGCCGAGGCCCTGGCCGAGAAGCTCGACGCGGAGGGGCAGGACACCTACGTGGGCGGCGCCATTGCTTACTCCACCCTGGGGTGGTTCGCGGACCCGCTCACCACGCCGATGATCGACCGCTCCGGCCCGGCCCTGGTGGAGCTGCTGATTCATGAGCTGGTCCACCGGCGGCTGTATATCCGCAACGACACCCGTTTCAATGAGTCCCTGGCCACCATGGTGGCCCGCGAGGGCACGCTGCGCTATCTGGCGCGCCACGATCTGCAGGTGGACCTGGACCGCTGGCAACAGCGCGACCGCGCCCGCGACGCCTTTCTGGCCCTGGTGGGGGAGACCCGCGAGCAACTGGGCGAGCTGTACGCCAGCGGCGCCGATGAAGCCACCATGGCCGAGCGCAAAGCGGCGCTGATCGAAGGTCTGCGCGAGAACTACCGGGCCCGCGCCGAGCAGCTGCCGGCCCTGCGCGCCTACGCCGGCTTTTTCGAGGGGCGGTTGAACAACGCGCGTTTGAACGGAGTCCATGACTATTACGGGCTGGTGGGTATGTTTCAGGACCTGTTGTTGCGCTGCGGCGGGCACTGGCACTGTTTCTGGCCGGCCGTGGAAACCTTGGCGGACCGGGAAACCCGGGCCTTGTAGGAGCGGGCCTTGCCCGCGAAAGGAGGCGCAGCCTCCGGCGGGATCCCAGAGACGTTGTTTATGCGGTCTTTGGATACGTCTCTGGTATCCTGCCGGGCGCTTCGCGCCCTTTCGCGGGCATGGCCCGCTCCCACAGGGCGCCCGCTCCCACAGTGAGGACAGTGATGCTTGAACTGGTGCGTGTGAACAACGAGAAGCTGGCCCGGCAACTGGCCCATGTGCTGGGCCGTGAGGGCATCCGCACCCGTGAGGAAGCCGGCGACGGCGAGTTCGTGCTGTTCCTCGAGGATCCGGCGCGCCATGACGAGGCACGCCGGATTGCCGAGGCGTTCCTGCGTGACCCCGGGGCGCGCCGCTGGCAGGACAACGCCTGGCAGGCCAGCGAGCCGGTCACCGGCCTGCCGCGCCAGCAGGTGTTTTCCGGCGGCTGGTTCGCCAGCATGGGGCCGGTGACGCGCACGGTGCTGGTGGTGACCGCGCTGATCTACGCCTCGCCCTATGTGATCGGCCCGGATATCTATTACGCGCTGATGTTCCCGCAAAGCCTGGACGGCCTGGCGGCCCAGCCGTGGCGGCTGTTCAGCCCGATGCTGCTGCATTTCTCGGTGCTTCACATCATCTTCAACTTGCTGTGGTGGAGTGACCTGGGCCGTTTGATCGAGCGCTTCCAGTCCAGCTTCCAATTGATCTGGATCACGCTGCTGGTGGCGGCGGTCTCCAACCTGGCCCAGTTCATGGACACCGGGCCGCGCTTCGGCGGGCTTTCCGGGGTGGTTTACGGGTTGCTCGGCTATCTATGGCTGTACGGCAAGACCAACCCGGCGGCCGGGTATCAGCTGCGCCGGGAGATTGTGATATTGATGCTGGTTTGGCTGGTGATCTGTTATGTAGGGCTGGCGGACATCGTCGCCAACGCCGCGCATTTGTCCGGCCTGATCACCGGCGCGGCGCTGGGCGCGGGCATCGGCCTCTACCGCCGCGCCCGCTATTACAAAGGCGGGTAGGAGCTGGCCCCGCCCGCGAAAGGAGGCGAAGCCTCCGGCAGGATTCCAGAGACGGAGTAGTAATGGTGCCGACATGCGAATAGCCAAATACCTGATGGGACCAATGCTGGCACTGCTTTTGACCGGCTGCGGGGTGGCGCGCCTGGACGACAGCCTGGGTCGCGCGGTGATGCAGAACAACGATCTGGCCACCGTGGAGGCGGGCCTGCCCTCCTATCTGCTGATGGTGGACGGGCTGATCGTCAACTGGCCGGAGCGCAGCGGCCTGCTGATGACCGGCGCCGACCTGTACGGCGCCTACGCCGGCGTGTTCGTGGACGACGAAGCGCGCGCCGCGCGCCTGAACGAAAAGGCGCTGGCCTACGCTCTGCGCGGCGCCTGCGCCCACGACGGCGACTACTGCGACCTGCGCGACATCGAGGTGCCGGCGTTCGAGGCGCTGCTCGACGAGGCCGGCCAGGACGACGTGCCGGTGCTGTTTTCCCTGGGCGGCGCCTGGGCCGGCTACATCCAGACCCACACCGAGGACTGGAACGCGGTGGCGGAGCTGTCCCGGGTGCGGCTGCTGATGGAACGGGTGGTGGCGCTGGACGAAGACTACCGCTACGGTCAGGCGCATATGTACCTGGGCGTGCTCAACAGCATCCTGCCGGCCAGCCTGGGCGGCCGCCCGGAGCAGGCGCGCGACCATTTCGAGCGGGCGGTGGCGCTCTCCGAGGGCCGCAACCTGCTGGCGCGGGTGCTGTTCGCGGAGCACTACGCGCGTCTGGTGTTTGACCGAGAGCTGCACGACGCGCAGCTGCGCGAAGTACTTGAGGCCGAGCCGGACCTGCCCGACCTGACGCTGCAGAACACCTACGCCAAGGAGCAGGCGCGACAGTTATTGGACAGCGCGGACGATTATTTTTAGGCCTCTGGTATCCTGCCGGCCGGCGTTGCCGGCCTTTCGCGGGCTGGGCCCGCTCCCACAAAGGAGCCGTTTTTTGATGATGGAGAGAAGGATGTTGCGAATTTCCGTGGCCGTGTTGGCCCTGTTCCCGGTGCTGGCCTTCGCCACCACCCTGAAGATTTCCACGCTGTATCCGGACGGCACGGCGGTGGTGAAGGCGCTGAAGCAGGCGGGCGACACCATCGAGCAGGAAACCGACGGCCGGGTCAGCCTGAAGATCTACCCGGGTGGCGTGATGGGCGACGACCGGGCGGTGCAGCGCAAGATCCGCGTTGGCCAGCTGCACGGTCAGATGGCCCAGGGCGGGGCCTTCGCCGGCGCCTACGCGGACAGCCAGATTCTCAACGTGCCGCTCACCTTCAATAACTACGCCGAGGTGGACGCCGCCCGCGCCGAGCTGGACCCGCTGATCCAGCAGGGCCTGGAAGACAACGGCTGGGTCAGCTTCGGGCTGGTGGACGGCGGCTTCGCCTACATCATGTCCGCCAACCCGGTGCGCAGCCTCGACGACCTGCGCGACCAGAAGCTGTGGCTGCCCTCCGGCGACAGCGCCTCCGCCAACGCCGCCGACACCCTGGGGCTGTCGCCGATCGTGCTGAACATCGGCTCGGTGCTGACCTCGCTGCAGACCGGCGCGGTCAACGCCTTCGCGGCGCCGCCGGTGGCCGCGCTCACCCTGCAGTGGTACTCGCGGGTGGATTACGTCACCGACCTGCCGCTGCTCTACACCTACGGCCTGCTGGCGATCCACAAGCGCCACTTCGACCGCCTCGCCGAGGACGACCGGGCGGTGGTGCGCCGGGTGCTGGAAAGCGCCTTCGACACCATCGACCGGGACAGCCGCGAGCAGAACAAGGACGCCTTCCAGGCGGTGCGCAACCAGGGCCTGGAGCTGGTCAAGCCCAGCGACGAGCAACGCGCCGAATGGAAGCGCTACGCCGACAAGGCCACCAATGAACTGGTGGAAGAGGGCGAGCTGAGCCGCGACATGCTCGACCGGCTGCACCGCATCCTTGAGGCCCACCGCGACACGGCCGAATAAATGCGCCGCCTGCTGTTCTGGCTGCACCGTTTCGAGGACGGTCTGATCGTCACCGTGCTGTTGGGCATGGTGCTGCTGGCGGTGGCGCAGATCGGCCTGCGCAACTTCGGCGGCGTCAGCCTGGTGTGGGCGGAGCCGCTGCTGCGCAACGCGGTGCTGTGGATCGGCCTGCTGGGCGCGATGATCGCCTCGCGCAAGGACGAGCACATCCGCATTGATCTGGCCGCCAACTTTTTGCCGGAACGGCTGCTGCCCTGGGTCACCGGGCTGGTGGACCTGTTCACCGCGGGCATCTGCGTGCTCACCGGCTGGTACAGCGTCCGGTTCGTGATCGAGGAATACCAGTTCGGCGCTACCGCCTTCGCCGGCGTGCCGAGCTGGCTGTTGCAGGCGGTGATCCCGCTCGGCTTCACGGTGATGGCGCTGCGTTACCTGGTGCTGTTCGGCCTGGGGCTGCGCGGCCGGCGGCCCAGCATGCGGGAGCCGGTGGCATGATCTGGATCGCCGTACTGGTGCTGCTGTTGCTGGCGCTGCTGGGCGCGCCCCTGTTCGCGGTGCTGCTGGGCGCCGCCGCGCTGGGCTTTTACACCCAGGGCTCGCCGCTGGCGGTGCTGCACATCGACATCTATCAGCTGTCGGATTCGGTGGTGCTGATGGCGCTGCCGCTGTTCACCTTCGCCGGCTTCCTGCTCAGCGAGTCGCGCACCGCCGACCGGCTGGTGCGCCTGAGCCAGGCGGCGTTCGGCTGGATGCCCGGCGGCATGGCGTTCGTGGCGTTGATCGCCTGTGCCTTCTTCACCGCGCTCACCGGCGGTTCCGGTGTAACCATCGTGGCGCTGGGCGCCTTGCTGTTGCCGGCGCTGGTGAAGGCCGGTTACCCGCGCCGCTTCAGCCTCGGCCTGGTGACCTCATCGGGCAGCCTGGGCCTGCTGTTGGTGCCCTCGGTGCCGCTGCTGATCTACGGCATTATCGCCCAGCAGCTGTCGCAGCAACTGGCGATGCCGGCGGTGGAGATCGTCGATCTGTATCTGGCGGGGATCGGCCCGGCGCTGCTGATGGTGGTGCTGCTGTATTTCTACTGCCTGTGGGCCAACCGCGAGGCGCCGGTGCCGCGCCAGGCGTTCCGCACCCGCGAGCTCATCGACGCGCTCTGGGAAGCGCGCTGGGAGCTGCCGCTGCCGTTCGTGGTGCTGGGCGGTATCTTCTCCGGCTTCCTGGTGGTCAGCGAAGCGGCGGCGGTGACCGCGCTCTATGTGCTGTTCGCCGAGGTGTTCCTGTACCGCGAGATTCCGCTGCGGCGGCTGCCGGGCATCACCCGCGAGGCGATGGTCATGGTGGGCGGCATTCTGCTGATTCTGGCGGTGGCCCAGGCGTTCGCTGACTATCTGGTGTACGCCGGCATTCCCGAGCAGCTGTTCCAGTTCATCCAGACCCATGTGCAGAGCAAGATCGCCTTCCTGGTGCTGCTGAACATTCTGCTGCTGGTGCTCGGTGCCTTCCTGGATATCTTCGCCGCGCTGGTGATCATGGTGCCGCTGATTCTGCCGGTGGCGTTGCGCTACGGCATCGACCCGGTGCACCTGGGGATTATCTTCGTGGCCAACATGCAGATCGGCTACATCACGCCGCCGGTGGGCATGAACCTGTTCATCGCCAGCTACCGGTTCCGCAAATCGATCACCGAGCTGTTCGCCGCCACGCTGCCGTTCATGCTGGTGCTGGTGATCGCGCTGCTGGCGATCACCTACATCCCGCAGCTGAGCCTCTGGTTGGTGCGCTGAAGCGGGCTCTTGTGGGAGCGGGCCCTGCCCGCGAAAGGAAGCGAAGCTTCCGGCAGGATCCCAGAGGTCTGTCTAAGGGCACCACGAACAGCGTCTCTGGAATCCTGCGGGGCAACCTTTGCCGGGTGGCTGGCGCCACCCTTTCGCGGGCGGGGCCCGCTCGCACAAGGTGCCTCTAGCTAGCGTTTGCGCTTGTTGCGGACCCGTAAGGCTTTGCTGCCGCCGCTGCCGCCGGCTTCCTGTACTTCGAAGCGGTTGGGGTGGGCTTTGAGCAGCTCGCTGAGTTTCTTGAAGCCGTAGAGGCGGGTGTCGAACGCCGGGCTGCGTTTGTTGAGGTTTTGCCCCAGCGCGCCCAGGTGCACCCAGTCCTCGTCGTCGGAGATGTCCTCGATCACCCGGGCGATAAAGTTGAGCGGCGGCTTTTCCTTGTCGCTCTGGGCCTTGGCGGCCTGCGCCTGGGCCGGCTTGTCCGCCGCCTTGCCGCCGTCGGCGCCGCCGCTCTTGGCGGGCGCCGGCTCTTCCGCGTCGGCGCGCAGAATCTCGGTGTAGATGAATTTGTCGCAGGCGGCCACGAACGGGTTTGGCGTTTTCTTCTCGCCGAAGCCGTAAACGGTGACGCCGGCCTCGCGCAGGCGCGCCGCCAGGCGGGTGAAATCGCTGTCGCTGGAGACCAGACAGAAGCCGCCCAGCTCCCGGGTGTAGAGCAGGTCCATGGCGTCGATGATCAGCGAGCTGTCGGTGGCGTTCTTGCCCTGGGTGTAGGCGAACTGCTGCACCGGCTGGATGGAATAGTCCAGCAGCACCTTCTTCCAGCCGCCCAGGTTGGGCTTGGTCCAGTCGCCGTAAATGCGTTTCACGCTGGCGACGCCGTATTTGGCGATCTCTTCGAACAGGCCTTCGACGATGGCCGGTGGCGCGTTGTCCGCGTCGATCAGCACCGCCAGGTGGCGTTGTCCTTCAGCGGGGTTCTTGTCGTCCATGGGGTTCCACCTCAATGGGTCATATAGCCTACTACCATATCAGTAAGACCGGCGGCGATGTCGTCCTCGCGCAGCAGGGCGTCGTTCTGGCTGGCGTGGCGCACCATGGTGAACAGCACGCTGTTGGCGACGATGAACACGCGCACCTGCAGATCCTCGATCGGGTAGTCGCGGTAGTGCTTGATGAAATAGAGCCGGGACAGCTCCATGAAGTGCTGCTGCAGCGCGTCGGCGACCCGGTTGGTGGGCAGCCGGTGCCAGTTGCGCACCAGCTCCAGGTAAAGGCCGTCGCGGGAGTGCAGCACCGCGAAGCCGAAGCGGATGGCGCCCTCCACGGTCTCGCGCAGGCCGGCGCTGTCCGCCAGGGGCAGGCGGCGCAGGCCCTGGGCGATGTCGCCGGCGAGCTTGTCCATCAGCGCCTCGACCAGCGCCTCCTTGCCTTCGAAATACTGGTACAGCGAGCCCACGCTGACCCCGGCGATCTCGGCGATGCGCACCGTGGTGGTGTGGTCCAGCCCGTATTCCACCAGCGCCCGGCCGGTGGCTTCGATCAGGCTGTCCACCAGTTGCCGGGAGCGCCGCTGGCGGGGATGTTTGCGCATGGCGACTCCTGGGGTAAGCGACGCTGGAATGCGAATTGAATGCGAATACATATTCGCATTAGAGTGCGGACATCGCAACAACCTCGATAACCGCCAGAGCCACCGGAGCCCGCCATGAACGCGTCCGCCCAGCCGCCCGCCGTGCCTGAACGCGCCCGGCCCTACGCCAAGACCCAGGCGCCCACGCCGTACCTGCTGCGCCGCTTTCTGGGCCGCCCGCTGGCGCCCAGCGAGGCGGAGTACCAGGCGGCAACCGAGGGCCTGTGGCACGGTGACCCGGCCATGGACAGCCTGGTGGACTGGATGTACGACCACGGCACCCGCGAGGGGCGGGCGCTGTTCGAGCAGGCCCTGGAGCAGGGCATCGACGCGGTGCCGGCGGCGCCGGAACCGCTGCGGTCGTTCTTCGAACGTGTCGACCGCCGCCCGGACTGGGTGGATCCGGCGTTGATCGACGAGGGCGCCCGCTTTATCCACCGCACCGGGCTCACCGCCACCTATGTGCTGCGCGATCTGGCGCTCATGGGCGGCTACCTGTTGTCCGGCTTCAACCAGTCGCTGGTGCTCACCGGCGCGCTCAGCCAGGGCACCGCCCGGCGCGTGGCGGAAACCGGCAAATGGTGGATCGACTGCACCGAGCCGGGTGGCCTGGACCGTTTCGGCGAGGGCTTCAAGACCACCCTGCGGGTGCGGCTGGTGCACAGCCTGGTGCGCCGCAACCTCAGCGGCCGCCAGGAGTGGGACGCGGCCCGCTGGGGCCTGCCGCTGTGCCAGACCGACATGGCGGCCACCTACCTGGGGTTCAGCGTGGTGATGCTGGGCGGGCTGCGCAAACTGGGCGTGCCGGTCACCGGCCGCGAGGCACGCGCGGTGATGCACCTGTGGAGCTACGCCTGCTGGGTGATGGGCGTGGACGAGCAATGGCTGGCGTTCAACGAACAGGACGGCGCGGTGCGGCTGCACCACTGCCTGATGACCCAGAGCCGGCCGGACTGGACCAGCCGCGAGCTGGGGGCGGCCCTGGCCCGGGAGCCGCTGGAGCGGCATTTCAAGCGCTTCCAGGGCCCGCGCCGCTGGCTGCTGTACCGGCAGCATCTGAGCGTGAGCCGCTACTTCCTGGACCGGGAGAAGATGGGCCAGCTGGGCCTGCCCGCCGGGGTGACGCCCTGGTACCCGCTGCTCACCCTGGTGCCGCGCCTGCTCGGCTACAGCGCCCAGCGCTGGCTGCCCGGCCTGGAAGCCTGGCAACGCCGGCGCGGCCGTGACGCTCAGCACCGCGCGCTGGCCTCCATGTTCGGCGACGGTGAGCGGGCCGTCACCGAGCCGCCGTTGTAAGGGGCGGTGTTAATAGATAGAAAAATCTGATCAATCCGTTCTGCCCAGCCCTGTGCTTTCACCGAACCTTCAGGCGTACAGTTGCATCATCTTTTGCAGACGACTGCGAACAAACTGGAGGTTCCGATGAAACGCATTCTGGTTCTTTACTATTCCATGTACGGCCATATCGAAGCCATGGCGGACGCCGTGGCCGAAGGGGCCCGCCGCGTTGAAGGCGTGCAGGTCGACATCAAGCGCGTTGCCGAGACCATGCCCGAGGACGCCTTCAAGGCGGCCGGCGGCAAGACCGACCAGGCGGCACCGGTGGCCGAACCCGGAGAGCTGAAGGACTACGACGCGGTAATCGTCGGTACCCCCACCCGCTTCGGCAACATGAGCGGCCAGATGCGCACCTTCTGGGACCAGACCGGCGGTCTGTGGGCCAAGGGCGCGCTCGCCGGCAAGGTGGCCAGTGTGTTCACCTCCACCGGCACCGGCGGCGGTAAGGAAACCACCATCACCTCCACCTGGACCACGCTGGCGCACCACGGCTTCATCATCGTGCCGCTGGGCTACGCCGACCCCGAGCAGGCGCAGATGGACATCAAGGAAGTGCACGGCAGCACGCCCTACGGCGCGGGCACCATCGCCGGGCCGGACGGCAGCCGTCAGCCCAGCGACAAGGAGCTGGGCCTGGCCCGCTACCAGGGCGAGCAGGTCGCCAGGCTGACCGCGAAGTTGTAATCCCCGAACCCAAGACGCTGATTCTTACCCCCCTTGCCGCTTCTCCCCCCAGAAGCGGCTTTTTTTATTTCAGATCAGGGGTTTGTGCATGCGCCAGCGGGTGAGGGCGACGCCGTCGCGTTCCACGGTTTCCTCGGCGTCGGGTTGGAAGCCGAGGAACAGGAAGAAGTCGTGGGCCACCTGGCTGGCTTCGGTGACCAGCTGCTCGCGGCCCTGGATGCGCGCTTCGTCCTCGAGATGCTGGTAGAGCAGGGTGGCGATGCCCAGGCGGGCGGTGTCCGGGTGGACGTAGATCAGCGTGATGCGGTCGTCCACCAGCTGCGCGAAGCCGGCGGTTTCCTGCTGCCATTCAGCGACCATGGTCAGGCCCTTGGCGAGATCCGCCGGGAAGGCCGGGTCGTCGGCGGCGGCGCTCCAGGCGCGGCGCTGGTCGGCGTCGTAGTGATCGGCGGCGGTGACCAGAATGGCTTCGCGGAAAACCCGGGTCAGGGCCCCGGCGTCGCTGTCCCGATAGGGACGGATTTCGAACGGCAGGCCGGGTGCCAAGGCCTCCGCCGGCGGCTCGGTGGTTACCGCGGACGTGGGATGGTGCTCCTCGGGCGGCGGATCGGCGGCGCGCTCCGGCGCGAACGAGGCGCCCGGAGCCGGCGGCCCGCCGAACAGCCAGCGGCGCAGTCGTTTAAGCATGGCCGGGGCCGTTGACGGTGGTGCTATGAGGCGGGCTTTTCATCGGAGGCCTCCTTGAGTTGTTTTAGTTGTTGTTCTAATACCTGCAAGTACCGTTCCTGTTTGCGCAGCAGGGCTTCGGTGGTCTCCTGCTGGCGGCGCAGGTCGTCGGCGCGCTCCAGCAGTTCCTGCTGTTCGCGGGCGGCGGCGCTTTTCTCTTCCTCGGCGGCGGTGCGGTTGGCGTTATCGGCCAAGGCCGGGAGGGGCGCCAGCAGCGCCAGCATGACGATGAAACGAACGTAAGCCATACACAATACGATCTAAGTCAAACCGGAAACTCCCGAGTCTACCAAGGCCGGCAGGAAGATGCTTGTAGGAGCGGCTTGTGGGAGCGGGCCTCGCCCGCGAAAGGGTGGCGGGAGCCACCCGGCAGGATACCAGGGGCTTATCTAACGGCGGCACAAACAGCGTCTCTGGCATCCTGCCGGGAGCTTCGCTCCCTTTCGCGGGCAGGGCCCGCTCCCACAAGGTCCGCTCCCACAAGCCAAAAAAAACGGAGCCCGGAGGCTCCGCGATGATGGAGAAGCGTTTGGTCCGAAGCGGACTCAGTCGTTGAGGATCTTGTCCTTGAGTTCCTGGTCGATCCAGATGCGGGCGTAGATGGCGTTGGGCTTGACCGCGCCGATGCGGGTTTCGCCGTGGTAGTTCTTCACCCAGGGCCACCAGGCGGAGTACACCATTTCGGTGGGCAGCCAGACGTGCGGCACCGCTTCCTCGATGATGAAGTCGTTCAGCTCGCGGATGCTGGCGTTGCGCTTTTCGTTGTCCGGTTCATGGATGGCGGCGGTGATTTTCTTGTCGAAATCCTCGTTGGAGTAGCGTGAGGCGTTCCAGGTCTGGCCGGTCATGAAGCTCTTGCGCAGGACCTGAATGGGGTTGCCGGAGCCGTTGTTCATCAGGTAGCCGCCGGCCTGGTTCTCGCCGCGCATGTTGGAACGGAAGGCGCCGTACTCCAGCGTTTTCACGTTCATGTTGATGCCCACCTGCTGGTAGTACGCCTGCAGCATGGCCACCACGTCCATGTGATAGGGGCTGCAGGAGCAGACCTGGACGTCGAAGCTGAAGCCTTTCGGGTAACCGGCCTCGGCGAGCAGTTTCTTGGCTTTCTCCGGGTTATGGCTGAACAGTTCCTTGGCGGCGGGGGAGAGCTCCTCCAGCGGGGTGTAGAACTCGGTCCAGCGCTGCGCGAACGGGTAGTTGAGCAGCTCGCCTTCGCCGTTGAGCAGCGAGGAGAGAATGGCGCGCTGGTCGATGGCCAGGTTCATGGCGCGGCGCACGCGCACGTCGTCGAACGGTTTTTCATCGGTTTTCAGGGCGATGTAGGTGCCCTGGGTGGCCACGTGCTTGCGGAACTCCAGCTCCGGCGCGGTCTTCTTCAGCTGGTCGACCAGCTGCCAGCGGATCGCTTCCATGATGTCCACGCGGCCGGAGCTGAGCGCCGCCACCGAACTCGCCTCGTCCTTGATGATGTGATAGACCACTTTTTCATTGAGCGGCAGCTGGTATTCCTTGCCGTCGATGGTGGTGGTGTCCCAGTAGTTGTCGTTCTTTTCATAGACCTGCTGACGGCCGGTCTGGATGTCGGCGATGCGGTAGGGGCCGGTGCCGGCGGCGTTTTTCCAGTCGGCGCGCTCGTCCTCGCTCAGGTTCTGCCATTCCGGCGGCAGGATGCCGTCGTAGTAGCCCCACGCCAGGCGGTACGGCCAGTTACCGTGAAACTCGCTGAAGTGCGCCACCACGGTGTGCTCGTCCGGGGCTTCCCAGCGTTCCACGAAGTCCCAGAAGGTGGGAATGGCGCGCGGGTTCTCCCAGCGGGTTTTGAAGGAAGTGATCACGTCGTTGGCCACCAGCTCGCGGCTCTCCATGACGCCGGGCACTTCCTGCCAGTAGACGCCCTTGCGCAGATGGAAGACCACGCGCATGGGGTCTTCTTTCACTTCCCAGCTTTCCGCCAGGCTGCCTTCCAGCTGGCCGTAGGGAATGTAGGCCTGCTCCACGAAGCTGTTTTCGTTGCTGCCGCGCGGGCCGTACTGAAGATCGCCGCGCAGCAGCGACTCCATTTGCAGGTTGTCGTGGTTGCCTTTCCAGGTCCAGCGCTGCAGGTCCCAGGTGGTGGCGTCCAGGGTCCGGTAGACCGTGGACACATTGACGGTGCCGCCGGTTTGCGGGGTTTCCGCCACCGCCGGACCGGCCCAGGCCAGCGCGGCGGTGGCCGCCAGGGACAGGGCGATTCTCGGTGTACGCAGATTCATGGTGCTCTCCTCGTTTTGTTATTTTGTTACAGGTTGCCGGCCATGGCCTGGGCCCGGTCCGGGTCGTGCAGGTGGCAGGCCACCGTATGGCGGTCTTCGATTTCCAGTACGCGCGGCGCTTCGCGACGGCACAGTTCCGTGGCGTGGGGGCAGCGCGGATGGAACGGGCACCCCGGCGGCGGATCGATGGGGCTGGGCACTTCGCCGCTCAGTGACGGGTTGAAGTGCCGCTGCACCTCCGGGTCCGGGTTGGCGATGGGAATCGCGCCCAGCAGCGCCTGGGTGTAGGGGTGCTGGGGATTGTCGTAGAGGGTTTCGCGGTCGGCCACTTCCACCACCCGGCCCAGGTACATCACCACGATGCGGTGGCACAGGTGGCGCACCACCGCCAGATCGTGGGCGATGAACAAATAGGTCAGGCCCAGCTCTTTTTGCAGGTCCTCGAGCAGGTTGATCACCTGGGCCTGGATCGATACGTCCAGAGCCGACACCGGCTCATCGCAGATGATCAGCTCCGGGTCGGCGGCCAGCGCCCGGGCGATGCCGATGCGCTGGCGTTGGCCGCCGGAAAATTCGTGCGGGTAGCGGTCGGCCATCTCCGCTTTCAGGCCCACTTTTTCCAGCAGCCCCATGACTTTTTCCCGGTAGGCGGCGCGGCCCTGGGTAAGGCGGTGCACGCGCAGCGGCTCGCCGACGATGTCCAGCACCTTCATGCGCGGGTTGAGCGCGCCGAACGGGTCCTGGTAGACCATCTGCATGCGCCGGCGCAGCCGCTTCAGCGCCGGCTTGTCCGGGTGGGTGATGTCCTCGCCGTCGAAATGGATGCGGCCGTCGGTGAGCGGGCTCATGCGAAGCATGGCCAGGCCGGTGGTGGACTTGCCGCAGCCGGATTCGCCCACCAGGCCCAGGGTTTCGCCGCGGTCGATATGGAAGGCGACCCCGTCCACCGCTTTCACGGTGCCGGCGTTGCGGCCCAGCAGGCCGGCCTGCAACGGGAAGTGCACGCGCAGGTCGGAGACTTGCAGAAGCGGTTCAGCGTTTGGCATCGGTATCCACCCAGCAGGCTTTCCAGTGGTTGTCGGTGATCCGTTCCAGCGGCGGCCGTTCACTGCGACAGCGCGTTTCGGCGAAGCGGCAGCGCGGATGAAACGGGCAGCCCGGGGGCGGGTCGGAGAGATCCGGCGGCTGGCCGGGAATCGGCGTCAGCCGGCTGCCGGGGGCCTGGTCCAGGCGCGGCATGGATTCCATCAGACCCAGGGTGTAGGGGTGTTTGGGGTGGTGGAAAATCTCTTCCGCGGTGCCCCTTTCCACGATGCGGCCGGCGTACATCACGTTGATGCGGTCGGCGTAGCGGGCCACCACGCCCAGGTCGTGGGTGATCAGCATCATCGAGGAGTTGTTGGCGCGCACCAGGTCGCGCAGCAGCTCCAGAATCTGCGCCTGCACCGTCACGTCCAGGGCGGTGGTGGGCTCATCGGCGATCAGCAGCTTGGGCAGGCAGGCCAGGCCCATGGCGATCATCACCCGTTGGCGCATTCCGCCGGAGAGCTCGTGGGGGTAGGCGTCGAGGCGCTTTTCCGGGTCGCCCAGGCGCACCTGGCGCAGCAGCTCCAGGCAGCGCTCGCGGACCTTTTCCTTGGGCACCGAGCCGTGCACGCGCAGCGGTTCCGCCAGTTGCCGGCCGATGCGCAGGCTCGGGTTCAGGGAGGTCATCGGCTCCTGGAAGATCATGGCGATGTCGCGGCCGCGCAGGCGGCGGATCTGCTCGTCGTCCAGGTCCAGCAGGTCCTGATCGTTGAACAGCACCCGGCCGCCGACGATGCGCCCGGGCGGGCTGGGAATCAGCCGCAGCAGCGACATGGCGGTGATACTCTTGCCGGAGCCGCTCTCGCCGACGATGGCCAGGATCTCGCCTTCCTTCACGTCGAAGCTGACCTGGTTGACCGCATGGACCTCGTTGCCGTCCTTCTCGAAGACGGTGTGCAGCCCCTGCACGTCGAGCAGGGTGCGGCGGGTAACGTCCGCTTTCATATTCATACGCCGATGGCCCTTTTCACGCGTGCCAGGTAGCGACCGCTGCCGCCGCGCATGCGCGGGTCGAGCATGTCGCGCAGGGCGTCGCCGAACATGTTGATGCCGAACACCACCACGGTCAGGGCGATGCCGGGAATAATCGCCAGCCAGGGGGCCTGGAACATATAGCTGCGCCCGTCCAGGCTGAGCATGCCGCCCCAGCTGGGTGACGGTGGCGGGATGCCCAGGCCCAGGAAGCTGAGGCCGGATTCCGCCAGGATCACCGCCGCCAGGCGGGTGGTGTAGAGCACGATCAGCGGCGCCATCACATTGGGCAGAATGTGGTGCCAGAGAATGCGGGTGCTGGACGCGCCCATGGACTGGGCGGCGTGCACATAGACGTTCTGCCGGGCGCTGAGCACCGCGCCGCGCACGATCCGCGAGCCGGAGATGCCGAACAGCAGCCCCAGAATGACGATGATCTGCCAGGTGCCGGGGCCGAGCACGGCCACCGCCACGATCAGCAGAATCAGATCGGGAAAGCACATCCAGCCGTCCACCAGACGCTGAATGAACATGTCCAGGCGGCCGCCGAAGTAGCCGCTGAGGATGCCCAGGAACGCGGAGATTACGATCGACAGGGTGGTGGCGGCGAACGCCACGATCACCGACAGGCGTGCCCCGTGCACGACGCGGGCGAAGATGTCGCGGCCCAGCTGGTCGGTACCGAACCAGTATTCCGCCGACGGCGCTTTCAGCCGGTCGATGGGGTTGATGGCGTTATAGCCCTGCGGCGCGATCAGGTCGGCGAAAATGCCGGTGAACAGCAGCAACAGGCAGATCAGCGCGCCCACCGCGCCCAGTGGCCGTTCCCGGCACAGGCGGACGCAGAACGCCAGGGGTTTGGGCAGGGGCTTGCGGCGTTTGGCGGGCCGCGCCGGGGTGGCCGTGACAGCGGCCGGTTCAACGGATGCATTCATACTTCGAGATTCCTGTTTCACCGGTCGAACCGTACTTTCGGGTCGAGGTACCCGTAGCACAAATCCACAATCAGATTGACGAGCATTACCACCACGCCGGTGACCAGAAAGACGCCGGTGATGATCGGGTAATCGCGGGTGCTGACCGCCTCCAGCAGCAGCTGGCCGAGGCCGGGCAGACGGAAGATCTGTTCGATGATCACGGTGCCGCCGAACAGGATCGGCACCAGGATGCCGACCAGGGTGATCACCGGAATCATGGCGTTCTTGACCGCGTGCACCAGCACCACGCTGCGCTCGCGCAGGCCCTTGGCCCAGGCGGTGCGGATGTAATCCTGACGCAGCACTTCCAGCATCATGGTGCGGGTCATGCGCATGATCACCGCCGACAGGGAGGTGCCGAGAATCAGGCTGGGCACCAGGAAGGTTTTCAGGTTTTCGATCGGGTCCTCGAAGAACGGCGTCATCTCCGTGGGCGGCGACCAGCCCCACCACAACGCCGGCAGGATCACCACCAGGGTGCCCAGCCAGAAGTTGGGGATCGCCAGGGCCAGGATCGAGAAGCTGCGGCCCACGTTGTCGGCCAGGGTCTCCTGGCGTATCGCCGAGAAGATGCCCACCGGCAAGGCGATGATCAGGGCGATCAGCAACGCCAGAATGCCCAGTTCCAGGGTGACGCCCAGGCGGGCGCCGATCTCCTCGGTGACCGGGGTGTTGCGCCACAGGGATTCGCCCAGGTCGCCGCGCAGCGCGTTGCCGGCCCAGCTCAGGTACTGCATGTAGAGCGGCTTATCCATGCCCAGGGCTTTTTCCAGTTGGGCACGGTCTTCGGGGGCGTTGGAGGAGTAGGCGTTCTCGCTGAGCATCAGGTCGAGCACGTCGCCGGGTACCAGCCGCACCACTCCGAATACGATGACGCTGGCGATCAGGAGAGTGGGAATCAACGCCAGCAGACGGCGCAGGACATAAGCACCCATAGGTACATCCGTTATTGTTGTTGGTATTGGGCGCTCTATCGAAGAACGCCATTAAAAAATTATCATTGGTTCAAATAATGAACTTCAATTTCACTTTAGTACGCGGTTTTTGTGACTGTCAAGTCATTCCCCTAAAGGGTTTTTAGGGCTACTTTGTTGATGTAAACAACTGTATTTGCGCTGTTTTCGGCTAATAATTAACCAAAATGACGGGATCAGTGAGGGGGTGATCAAAAACGACGGGCGGCGGGGCGAATTTTGAGGGTTGCGGAACGGGTTTCCATTCCTGACAAAATAAGCGGTTTGTTTAATTAATTTGCATTATAAATGCGCGCCGGGAGGGTGTCCTGCCCGCCCGGCGCGGACAGGTCACGGCTCCAGGCCGTGCCGGCGCAGGCGGGTTTCGTTGTCCCGCGCCCACTGCTGGTAGCGGTGGCGCAGCTCGTCGTCGTCCGGCACCGGCGCCCCGACCCACTTGCAGCGCTGCAGCACGGCGCGCCGGAAAGCGCCGTAGCCGCCATAGCGGCGCATGGAGAACCATTTCTTGCGCCCCCGGTTGGCGGTGACCGAAAAGTTGCCGCCCAGGGGCTTTTCCCGAAAAGTGGCGGTGACGCCCACCAGGCCGAACGGATTACCGCCGTCACCGATGCGGCCACTGTCGTCACCGGCGTAGAGCACCAGCGGGCGGCGGTCGCCCATGGCAACGCGGACCCTCGGATCGGTAATGGCCTCGTCGCGCCAGGCGCGGGCCGCCGTCAGCGCCTCGCTCTTGCCGCCCAGCCGGCTGTCCCGGAACGACCGTCGCCGCTGCCGGCGGCGCCCCTGGCCGTCCACGTAGGGCACCGCGCACCACCAGAATTTTCCGGCATGATTGCGATAAATATAGAGAAAGGCGTGCACATTGGGTTTTCGTTTTACGGCTTGTTCCATAACGCGGGCTTCCTTCCTGTTTCGTTGTTTTTATTGCGTTCCTGCAATGGGGAAACCGCTCTATTATTACAATTCAAGAGTAAATTTGAGAAATAAACCGCGCTTAAAATGCGAAAGGCGCATTATATTTTGCGTGTGAACAAAAAGGGGACAGAAAAAAAGGGGCGCCAGGCGCCCCTTATCGGGAGGTTTTTTTAAAAAGAGCCGCTCAGTCGGTCATCATCTGACGCAGCACATAGTGGAGAATGCCGCCGTTCTTGAAGTAGGTGACTTCGGCGCCGGTATCCAGACGGCTGATCGCTTTCACCGTCTGCTCTTTGCCGTTGTCCTTGCGGAACACCACTTCGATCTCCTGGCTGGGCTTGAGGTCATTGCCCAGATTGGGAATGTCCACTTCCTCGGTGCCGTCGAGATTGAGCGTTTTGCGCGTGGTGCCTTCCGGGAACTGCAGGGGCAGCACGCCCATGCCGATCAGGTTGGAACGGTGGATGCGCTCGTAGCTCTCCGCGATCACCGCGCGCACGCCGAGAAGGCGCGTGCCCTTGGCCGCCCAGTCGCGGCTGGAGCCGGTGCCGTATTCCTTACCGGCCACCACCACGGTGGGCACGTTGTCCTTCTTGTAGCGCATGGCGGCGCCGTAGATCGGCATCTCCTCGCCACCGGGGAAGTGCTTGGTGTAGCCGCCTTCGATCTCCGGGGTCATCTCGTTACGGATGCGGATATTGGCGAAGGTGCCGCGCATCATCACCTCGTGGTTACCGCGCCGGGAACCGTAGGAGTTGAAGTCGATCGGCTCCACGTCGTGGCCCTGCAGGTAATGGCCCGCCGGGCTGTCGGCCTTGATGGCGCCGGCCGGGGAGATGTGGTCGGTGGTCACCGAGTCGCCGAGCATCGCCAGGATGCGGGCGTTCTTGACCGGCTCCACGTCGTCCAGCTCGGCGGTCAGGCCGTCGAAGAACGGCGGGTTCTGGATGTAGGTGGATTTGCTGTTCCACTCGTAGGTTTTGGAATCCGGAATCGGCAGGCTCTTCCAGGTTTCGTCGCCTTCGAACACGCTCGCGTACTGCTTCTCGAACATGTCGTGGTCGACCATCACCACGGCGTCCTGGATTTCCTTGCTGCTCGGCCAGATGTCCTTCATGAACACATCGTTGCCGTCCTTATCCTTGCCGAGCGGGTCTTTTTCCAGGTTGATCTTGACCGTGCCGGCCAGCGCGTAGGCGACCACCAGCGGCGGTGACGCCAGCCAGTTGGTGCGCACGCTCTGGTGAATCCGGCCTTCGAAGTTACGGTTGCCGGACAGCACCGAAGCGACCACCAGATCGCCCTCGGCGATGGCCTTGTCGATCTCGTCGGGCAGCGGCCCGGAGTTGCCGATACAGGTGGTGCAGCCGTAACCCACCAGGTCGAAGCCGATCTGGTTCAGCGGGTCCTGCAGGCCGGCTTTGTTGAGGTAGTCGGTGACCACCTTGGAGCCCGGTGCCAGGGAGGTTTTCACCCAGGGTTTGCGGGTCAGCCCTTTTTCCACCGCTTTCTGCGCCATCAGGCCGGCGGCCATCATCACGCTGGGGTTGGAGGTGTTGGTGCAGGAGGTAATCGCCGCGATCACCACGTCGCCGTGATCCAGGTGGAAGGTCTTGCCGTCCATGGTCACTTCCACGCCGCTGCCCGGCTCGTGGTTGCCGATGGCGGTCTGGCCGCCTTCGCCCTCGAGCTTGCTGATTTCCTCGTCGTTGAGTTTCAGCTCCTGGCTGATCACGTCGATGATGGTGCGTTTCACCTCGGTCATCGGCACGCGGTCCTGGGGCCGCTTCGGGCCGGCCAGGCTGGGCACCACGTCGTCCAGGTCGAGCTCCAGCACGTCGCTGAATTCCGGGTCCGGATCGTCGCTGGAGCGCCACAGGCCCTGGGCCTTGCAGTAGGCTTCCACCAGCGCGATGTCGTCCTTGGGCCGGTTGGTCAGCTCCAGGTATTCGATGGTGCGCTCGTCGATCGGGAAGAAGCCGCAGGTGGCGCCGTATTCCGGTGCCATGTTGCCGATGGTGGCGCGGTCCGCCAGGCTCAGATCGGCCAGGCCGTCGCCGAAGAACTCCACGAATTTGCCGACCACGCCGCGCGAACGGAGCATTTCGGTGACGGTGAGCACCAGGTCGGTGGCGGTCATGCCTTCGCGCATTTTGCCGGTGATCTTGAAGCCCACCACTTCGGGAATCAGCATCGCCACCGGCTGGCCGAGCATGGCCGCTTCCGCTTCGATGCCGCCCACGCCCCAGCCGAGCACGCCCAGGCCGTTGATCATGGTGGTGTGGGAATCGGTGCCCACCAGGGTGTCCGGGTAGGCGAAGGTCTTGCCGTCCTCGGTGTCGCTGTACCAGACACCGCGGCCCAGATATTCCAGGTTCACCTGGTGGCAGATGCCGGTGCCCGGCGGTACCACGCGGAAATTATTGAAGGCGTTCTGGCCCCAGCGCAGGAACTGATAGCGTTCCTTGTTGCGCTCGTATTCCCGTTCCACGTTTTGCGAGAACGATTGCGGGGTGCCGTATTCGTCCACCATCACCGAGTGGTCGATGACCAGATCCACCGGTGCCAGCGGGTTGATCCGCTGCGGGTCGCCGCCGGCCTTGGCGATGGCGTCGCGCATGGCGGCCAGATCGACCACCCCGGGCACGCCGGTGAAGTCCTGCATCAGGACCCGTGCCGGGCGGTAGTTGATTTCGCGATCGGAAGCGCGCTTCTCGGTCCAGCGTACCAGGCCTTCGATGTCCTCCACGGTGACGGATTCACCGTCTTCATGGCGGAGCAGGTTTTCCAGAAGAACCTTGAGTGAAAAGGGAAGCTTGCTGAGATCACCCCAGCCCTTATCGGCGACGGCATTGATATCGTAATAATGATAGGTCTTGCCGCCGACATCGAGGGTCTTGGCGCTGTTAAGGGTGTCCTGGCCAATCCGTGTCACTGCGCACCTCCTTAGTTGGCGATGTATCTGTACTTGGGTGTTTTGATACTACGCCCTTATTGCGGGCACATGAACCAGGCCTTAAGGCTAACGCCGGCTATCACCGCCATGGACCGCGGCGATACCGGGCCGGCGCGCTCAGGTTTTACAGCTTTTCGCAAAGCGGGCCGGCGCGGCGCGGTACAGTTCACGCATGTTTGACTGGATATCGCAAAATAAGGACGTTTTGAACGTATTGATCGGCTGCGCCACGCTGATGGTGTGGGTGGTCTATGCGCAATTGCTTTACAACGGCTACAAGCGTCACGACCGGGCGGAAAGCGAAAAAGGCATTGTGCGTTTGCGCTCGCTGACCATTCAGCTGGTGGCCATCTACGGCTCCGACGATTACCCCATCGGCGTGGAACGGCGCTTCCTGATCCGCGACCTGGACGAAGGCCGCCTGCTGGTGCCCGCCACCTGGGACAGCAAACGCCTGACCAGCCGCCGGCACCGCAAGCAGGTGCGGCAGCTGATTCAGGACCTGGCCCGCGAGGAAGCGCGCAACTGACGCCGGGTGTTCTTGGCCACCGCATCGATGCGGTATCCTCCTGACTGATCCATCGTTGATGGCCATCGTCATTTGGGGGAACCGCATGTCGCTTGAATCCGTGAGCCCGGCCACCGTGCCGGTGTGGCGCCTGCGTGCCTTGGGCACCGCCGTGGTGCTGGCGGGCGCGCCGGTGGGCGCCGCCCTGACGCTGTTACCGCTGGACCCCGGCCCGCTGCTGGCGCTGGCGTGCCTGGGCTGGACGCTGCTGGTGTTCGGCTTGGCCTGGTGGCTGCCCGGCGCCCGGTTCCGGCACCTGGGCTACCGCCTCGACCCTCACGGCCTGGTGATTCGCCAGGGCATTTTCTGGCGTCACCGTATTGCCATTCCGCGGGTACGCATCCAGCACTCCGACGTCAGCCAGGGCCCGCTGCAGCGCCGCTATGGGGTCGGCACCCTGAAGCTGTACACCGCCGGCAGCCGCTTCATCTGCAACGAGCTGCCCGGCCTCGACCACGACACCGCGCTGGCATTGCGCGACACCCTGCTGCGCCAGGACGACGGAGGCGACGGCGATGCGGTATGAGGGTGGCCAGCCGCTTCCGGAAAAACGCCTGCACCCGCTCAGCTGGGTGTTCCAGCTGGTGGGCAGCCTGGGCGCGGTGATCCCGATCGGTGTGGCGGTGGCGCTGGGCGCCGAGCGCGGCGGCCTGTTCTGGGTGGTGGTGCCGCTGCTGTTGCTGGGGCCGCTGGGCGCGCTCTGGCACCAGTGGGTGTACCGCTACGATTTCGCCGACGACGGTCTGGTGATCCGCGACGGCCTGATTTTCCGCAATCTGCGCCAGATCGACTATCGCCGTATCGAGAACATCGACACCCAGCGCAACCTGCTGCACCGCCTGCTGGGCGTCGCCGACGTCAAGGTGGAGACCTCCAGCGGCGGCGGCGCGGAAGCGACCATCCGGGTGTTGTCCCTGGACGACGCCCGCACCCTCAGCGATACCGTGTTCGCGCGCCGCGACGCCCTGAAGGGCGCGACATCGACCGACGATCACGACGCCGGCGAGCCCGCCGAAGGCACCACCTTGCTGACCCTGCCGCCGGGCGAACTGGTGATGCTGGGTCTGATCGACAACCGCAATCTGCTCTGGGTGGGCGCGGTGCTGGGCGCTTTCATGCAGGTGGTGAACGTGGAGACGCTGCAGCGCCTGTTGGGGCCGGTGTTGCGCGACGCCGGCGTCGCCTGGCTGGATCAGCTGGGGCTGGCGGTGGCGGTGCTGCTCGCTCTGGCCACGCTGGTGGCGGTGCTGGCGGTGGGTAAGATCTTGTCCGTGGTGGCCGCGCTGGTGAAGTATTACGGCTACCGTCTGGACGAGCAGGGCAGCGATCTGCGTGTGCGCCACGGCCTGTTCACGCGGGTGTCGGTGACTCTGCGGGTGCCGCGCATTCAGGTGGTGCACCAGCTGGCCACGCCGTTGCATCGGCTGTTCCGGCGCGTGGCGCTGCAGGTCGACCAGGCCGGTGGCGGCGGCGACCCGGAGGCCGGGCAAAGCGGCGGCGCCCGGCCGCTGGCGCCGATCTGCACGCCGGCCCAGGCCGAGGCGCTGATCGCCCGCGCCTTGCCCGGCATGACCGGGCACCCGCCGGAGTGGCGGACGCTCTCCAGCCGTACCCGCCACCGTCTGGCGCGCCTGTGGCTGTGGTGCTGGACCGCGCTGACGCTGCCTCCGGGTTTGTGGTGGCTGGGCGTGCACGGCCTGTGGTTGCCGCTGGCCGGCGTGCCCCTGGCGCTGATCCACGGCCACCTGTACGCCAAGTACACGCGCTGGGCGCTGACCCCGGATCTGCTGCTGTTTCACCGGGGCTGGCTGTGGCGCCGGCTGGCGGTGGTGCCGCGCAATCGCATTCAGGCGATCCGCCTCACCCGCAGCCCGTTCGACCGGCGCTACCGGATGAGCGAGCTGGAAGTGGACACCGCCGGCGGCTGCCTCGGCAAACGGCGGGTGCGGCTGCCGTACCTGGATCACCGGGTGGCCGCGCGTCTGGGTTCGGCGCTGTATCGCTGAATTCGCTTGCAAGATGCCCGCCGCCGGTTTCGAATGGCGGTTTTACCTGACCGGGACTCACCATGCTTGAATGGATCACCATGCCGGAGGCCTGGATCGCTCTGGCCACCCTGACCGCCCTGGAAATCGTGCTGGGCATCGACAACATTATCTTCCTGTCCATCCTGGTGGACCGGCTGCCGGAGAAGCAGCGCCCCAAGGCGCGCCTGATCGGTCTGTCCCTGGCCATGGTGATGCGCTTGGGCCTGCTGGCGTCGTTGGCCTGGCTGACCAAGCTCACCGCCGATCTGTTCCTGGTGCTGGGGCAGGGCATTTCCGGCCGCGATCTGGTGCTGATACTGGGCGGCCTGTTCCTGCTGGTGAAATCGGTGCTGGAGATTCACCACTCCATCGAGGACGCCGGCGAGACCCACGAACTGGCCAAGCCCAAGGTGGGCGGCTCTTTCATGGGCATCCTGATTCAGATCGCGATTCTCGACATGGTGTTCTCGCTGGACTCGGTGATCACCGCGGTGGGCATGGCCGACCACATTGAAGTGATGGTGATCGCGGTGGTGATCGCGGTGGGCTTCATGATGGTGTTCGCCAACGCCATCGGCCGCTTTATCACCGAGCACCCGACGCTGAAGATGCTGGCGCTGTCGTTCCTGGTGCTGGTGGGCACGGCCTTGATCGCCGACGGTCTGGAGTTCCACATTCCCAAGGGCTACATCTACTTCGCCATGGCGTTCAGCTTCGGTGTGGAAATGCTCAACCTGCGCATCCGCGCCAACCGCAAGAAGGCTGCCGGTTAATCATCCTCGCGCCGCCATTCCGGCGGCGCCCAAAAGTGCTTCAGGCGCTGCTTGAGCGGCCCCGGCCGGGTCGCATCCCGAAACATATCAATGGCCTCGTGCAGGGTCAGGGTGATCGGGTTGTGGCTGTTCACCGGCCGGGTAATGCCGTACTCCACCGGCACGTCCTCTTTCTCTTCCACGAAGGTGCCGAACAGGCGGTCGAAGAGAATCAGAATGCCGCCGTAGTTGCGGTCGATGTACTCCGCGTTGCGGCCGTGGTGGGCGCGGTGGTGGCTGGGCGTGTTGAACACGAACTCAATCGCCGGGTGCAGCTTGCCGACCCACTGGGTGTGAATGAAGTACTGGTAGGCCAGGTTCACGGTGAGCATGAAGAACACCCAGATCGGCTCGAAGCCGAGGAACGCCAGCGGCACATAGAACAGCCAGTTGCCGACGATGCTGTAGATGGCGCTCTGCCGCATGGCGGTGGAGAAGTTCATCAGAGTGCTGGAGTGGTGCGCCACATGGGCGCTCCAGAACCAGCGAACGCGGTGGCTGGCGCGGTGGAACCAGTAGTAGCAGAACTCCAGGGACACGAACAGCAGCAGCCCGGTGAGCGGCGTCATGGTGATGTCGAACAGGCGGTGCTGGTAGGCCCAGGAGAAAATCAGCGCCACCAGGGTCACCGTCACCAGGGTGTCGAACACCATGTACAGCGAACCCAGCCCCATGCTGGCCATGGAATCCTTGAGGGTGAGGCGGCCCTGGCCGCGGAACCGCCACGCCTCGGCGATCAGCACGGCAACGAATATCGGCACCATGGCCGGCAGCACCAGGGTGCGCCAATCTAATTGCTGAAGAAGATCGTTCATGTCCTAACACTCCGCTTATCATGCAGATCAATAACATCAAGATAGCCCGGTGGGGGCACGCCGGGCTTGACAGAGCCCTCCTATTTTTTGACAAATGGCGCCATGACTTCCGTTTCCCGCGCCGCCCATAACATCCCGCCCACCAGCAATTACGTGGCGGCCACCTATGTGCAGCTGCTTTACGACTACCTGGAGGCGCGGGGCCACGATGCCCGGGCGCTGCTGGGGCCGATGCCGGTGGAGCGCTCGCCGGTGGGGCTGGAGCGGGTGGCGTTAGGGTTCTGGGAGCAGAGCCTGGCCACCGCCAGCGACCTGCTTGGCGACCCGGCGCTGGGGGTAGCGGTGGGACGCACCATCACGCCGCGTCACTTCGGCCTGCTCGGCTACGCGGTGCTCAACTGCGCCGACCTGGGCCAGGCCCTGGCGCGCATGGAGCGCTATCACAGGCTGATTTACGACGTGAACCCGGCGCGCATCGAAGTGGACGGCGACCGGGTGGAGGTGCGCTGGGGCGTGGAGCGGGGGCTGTCCGGGCAGCTGGTGGACGAAACCGGCATCGCCGCGGTGGTGCAGATGACCCGCGATCTCACCGGCGAACCGCAGCTGGTCGAGCGGGTCTGCTTCGTTAACCCGCCGCCGGCGGATACCGGCCCCCACGAACGGTTTTTCGGCGGCGAGGTGCGCTTCAACCAGCCCGAGACGGTGATCCGCGTGCCGCTGGAGTACCTGGCGCTGCCGCTGCGCGAGCCGGACGCCAACCTGCTGGCCATTCTCGACCGCCAGGCGGAGGCGCTGCTGGCCCGCCAGGGGGAGGCCGCCGACCCCCTGGAAGGGCAGCTGGCGCGGCTGATGCGCGAACGGCGCCCGACCCTGGAGGCGCTGGCGGCGGCCAACCACCTCAGCGTGCGCACCCTGCAGCGGCGCCTCAGCGAGCGCGACGACAGCTTCCAGGCGCTGCTGGCGCGCACCCGCTACCGGCTGGCGCGGGAATACCTCCGCGACCCGCGTCTGGAGCTCACCGACGTGGCGGCGCTGCTCGGCTACTCCGAGCACAGCGCCTTTACCCGCGCCTTCCGCCACTGGAGCGGCGAAAGCCCCGCCCGCTGGCGCCGCCGCCTGTAGGCCCGCTGCTACCAGGTCAGCCGCCGAGCAGCTTCTCTTCACTGGCTTCCACCGCCTCCAGCGGGCCGTAAAGAATCAGGATGTCGCCGTCCTGCAGCACCTCGTCGTCCGCCGGGTGGTCGATGGTGCGGTCGCCGCGCCGCAGGGTCTGCACTTCCACCTTGCTCTCGTTGAGCCCCAGTTCGTCGAGGCGCTTGCCGAGGCAGACGGCGCGCCCGTTGAGGGTGACCGCGTGCAGCAGCCGGTAGGGGTTGCCGGCGCTGTCGGACGTGGGCAGCGATTCGCCGTGGTAGTAACCGCGCAGCAGCTTGTAGCGCTCGCGGCGGCTCTGGCGCAGCATCGCCAGCACCTTGCCGAACGGCGTGTCGAGCATCATCAGGGCGTGGGCCACCAGCATCAGCGACGCTTCCAGCACCTCCGGCACCACCTCGGCGGCGCCGGCCTGAATCAGTTCGTCCAGGTGGGTGTCGTCGCGGGTGCGCACCAGCACCCGCAGGTCCGGACAGAGCTGGTGGACGGTGTGCAGAATGCGCTCCGCCTGGCGGGCGTCGTCGAAGGTCACCACCAGCAGGCTGGCGCGGTGGATGCCGGCCCGCTCCAGGATTTCCTTGCGGGTGGCGTCGCCGAAGATAATCCGCTCACCGGCCTGGCTGGCTTCCTGGATGCGCACCAGATCGGTGTCGATGGCCACCGCTTGGTGGTGGAAGCGGGTCAGGTAGCGCATCAGGTTCTGCCCCACGCGGCCGTAGCCGCACAGCAGCACATGGCCGGTGGTGGCCTCGTCCACCGCCGGGGTGTCCGGCTCCTGTTCCCACTGGCGCAGTAACCGGCGGGTGAGCGTACCACTGTTGTCCAGCAGCGCCGGAGTGACGGCCATGGTGAGCACGGTGATCGATACCAGCACGCCGGCCTGTTCGTTGTCCATCAACCCATGACTCACCGCCAGGGCCACCAGCACGAAGCCGAACTCGCCGCCCTGGGCCAGCAGGATGCCGCTGCGCAGGGCGGTTTCGGTGCGCTCGCCCAGCCAGCGCAGCAGCAGGCTGATCAGCGCCAGCTTGAACAGCATCAGTACCGCCGCGCCGAGCAGGATCCAGTGCCAGTGGGTGGCGAACAGCGCCGGCGACACCAGCATGCCCACGCCCATGAAAAACAAACCCAGCAGCAGATCCCGGAACGGCCGGATGTCCGCCTCGATCTGGTGGCGGAAGTGGCTTTCGCCCAGCATCATGCCGGCCAGAAACGCGCCCAGCGCCATGGACAGGCCCAGCGCATGGGTCACCCAGGCGGCCAGCAGGGCGAGCAGCAGGGCGGTCATCACGAACACTTCGTCGGAGCGCGCCCGGCCGGTCTCCTCCAGGGCGCGGGGCAGTATCCACTTGCCGATCACATAGATGCCGATGAACAGCGCCAGCGCCTTGCCCAGGGTGACCGCCGCGGCGATGCCGGGGTGGCCGCTGTCCGGGTTGGCGAGCACCGGCAGCAGCACCAGCATGATCACCGCCGCCAGATCCTGGAACAGCAGCACGCCGGTGGTGGCGCGGCCGTAGCCGGTGTTCACCGCGCCGCGGGTAATCAGATCGCGGATCACGATGGCGGTGGAGGAGAGCGCGAAGGCGCCACCGGCGATCAGTGCCACCGCCGGCGTGAAACCCAGCAGCCACATCAGCGCCGCCACCGGCAGCCCGGTGAGCAGCACCTGCAGCGGGCCGGCGCCGAACACCACGCGGCGCAGCGCCAGCACTTTCGGAATCGAGAATTCCAGCCCCAGGGAAAACAGCAGAAAGACGATGCCGAACTCCGCCAGGTGTAGCATGCCCTCGGTGTCGCCGACCCAGCCCAGGCCGCCGGGGCCGGCGAGGATGCCGGCGCTCAGGTAGGCGAGAATCGGTGGCAGGTGCAGCCGCCGGAACAGCACCACGGCCAGCACCGCCATGGCGAGCAGGACCACTACCTGGGTTAATGCTCCGGTCATGCTGTGGTTCCCCCCTGCCTGTTGTTCACGGGGGTACTGTAATACATGCGCGGAGCGGAAAGGAGACGGGGCGCCGGTAAAGGCGCCCCGGGATGGGGTGGGTTCAGGGCAGGACGGTGTCGGTGCGGCGGCTCAGGTTCTGAATGCGCAGGTCCTGGTCGGCGTCGGTTTCCGCCTGGTTGAAGGGCGTGCTTTCGCCGAACCGGTCGAGCAGGTACTCCGCCAGGGCGTCCTGTTCGCTGCCCGGGTCGGCGAAGGTGGCCAGGTTGCTGCCGCCGCCGGGGATCGCCTCGGCGTCCAGGTCGATGCGGTTCTCCAGCGGGAAGTCGAACGGGTAGCCGTCGCCGCCCAGGCCGCTGCCGCCTTCGGTGGCCAGGAAGCCGAGCGTGACCAGACGGACCACCCGGTTGGCGTCGCCGACCACGGCGCCGTTTTGCACCAGGGTGTCGAGCACCGCGCCGTTGTCATCCACCAGCGCCAGGCTGCGCACCCGCTCGCCGGCCTGGTCGACGTCGTCGCCGTTGGCGGTGCTGCGCAGACCCTGGCGGGTGGGGTCGAAGCTGAAGCGCAGGCCCGCCACCTGCGGGAACTGGCCGGCCACGCCCTCGACCTTGGCCACCGCGTGCTCAAGCAGCTGGTGCAGCTCGGCGGCGGTAACGTCGCCCACGGTGAGGGTGTTGTTGAAGCGCAGCGAGCCTTCCAGGTCGAACTGGGAGATGTCGCCTTCCGCTTTGCCGGCGCTTTCGTTGGCCGCCGGCGGGAAGAATTCCAGGTCGTCCTCGGAGGTGGAGCCCGGCGGGATCACGAAGTAGCCGATGTCATCACGGATGCCGCCGCCGTTCTTGATCGACACCTGCACGCTGGGGTCGTACTGGCGCGCCAGCCACAGGTTGGCGTCGGCGGTCAGGTTGCCCAGGTTGGTCTCCTGGGTGCGCACCTGGTTGCGGCGGCCGTCCAGGTAAACGGCGGTGCGGCCGAGGATGTTGCCGTCGCGGGCGGCGAGCACGTCTTCCAGGGCGGTGACGATGGTGGTGACGTCGCTGTTGGGGGTGCCTTCCAGGTTCTCGGCCATGGTCTCGTCGGTGACGTAGGCGCCGTTGACGGTGTCGTCCAGGCTGTCGGTGAGCAGGACGCCGTCGTCGTCGAAGCGCACCACCAGGCGGCCCAGGTATTTGTAGTCGCCGTCGGTGTTGACCACCAGCACCGGTTCGTCGGCGGCGGAGGTGAAGGTGAGCGGGTAGTCGTCGGCGGCGCTGTCGCCGTCGCGCAGGCGGTCGTTGTCGTCGGCGAGCAGGGTGTTGGAGCCGCCGGCGACGATGATGTCGACGCCTTCCAGGAGGGTGGCCAGCTCTTTCTCCACGCTGAGGGTCTGCATGTGGGCGAGCATGATGATCTTGTCGACGCCCTGGTCACGCAACTCATCGATTTTCGGCTGCAGCACGTCGGCCAGCGCCTGGTTGCCGCCGCTGGACGGGTTGATGGTGATGTCGCCGGTGCTGGTGATGTTGCCCAGCGACGGCGTGGAGGCGCCGATCACGCCCAGGGTTTCGCCGCCCACTTCCACGGTGCCGTAACCGGCCAGGCCGTTGGGCATGGCCGCCAGGCTCTGGCCGTCGCTTTCCACCAGGCCGGCCAGGCTGGCGTCGGTGGTGAAGTCCAGATTGGCGCTCAGGTAGGGGAAGCGGGCGCCGGGGTAGTTGCCCTCGGCGGCCAGGATGCCGGCGAACTCGGCGGTGCCGCCGTCCAGGTCGTGGTTGCCGACGGCGGCGCCCTGCAGGCCCATGGCGTTGAGCATGGCGATGTCGGCGCGGCCGTTACCGGCCACGGCGACGCCGGGCACGGCGTCCATGGCCGGGTCGGCGGCGGCGAAGTAGCGCGGGCCGGGAATAAAGTTGTCGCCGGAGCTGAGCACCAGGGTGTTGTCCGGGTATTCGGCGCGCAGAGCGTCCAGCACCGCGGAGAACGGCTCCACGTTCTGCAGCGCGCCGGTGGCGCCGTCCATGTCCGCGAAGTGCAGCAGTTGCAGCTGGAAGCCGGCTTCCGCCGGCGGCGCCGGTGCCGGGTCGTTGTCGTCGCCGCCGCCGCAGGCGGAAAGGGCAAGGGCCGCCAGACAGGCGGTGGTGAGTTTTCGCAGGGCGCTGGTGTCCATCGTCCGACCTTTTGTTAGCAGTGATAGGGGAGGCGGCCTTGGCCGACACTCCCCAGCTAAGCAAGGGGCGATGAAAGCGATGTTACCGGGGCGGGTCGGTTTTATGTCTACGGGTTACAGCTGTAGCGGAAGCTGCCGTCGAGCAGTTGCGGCAGGGTCAGGGTGTTGAAGCCCAGGCCGCGGGTGTACAGGCACAGCTCGGCGCGGCCGATCGGATCGTCGGCGTACAGGTAATTGATGTGCACCACCGGCTTGCCGGCCTCGATAAAGGGCATCAGCAGTTCGCACTCGTCCCACTCATGGCAGGATTCGTTAATGGCGAAATCGAAGTGCGCCACCAGGTCGTCGATCTGGCCGAGATCGTTCTTCAGCGAGATCGCCAGGCCGCGCTGGTGGGCCTGCGCCGCCAGCCAGGTATTGTAGTCGATCTGATCCTGGTAGGTGAGCGGCAGGCCGGTGCGGTTGGAGTAGCCGTCCACGTTATCCGGGTCGACGCCGTCGCACCCCCGCTGCACGGCCAGGTCCAGGCGATCGGCCATGATCGCGCGGACATTTTGCGAGCGGATGTCCAGCCAGCGCTCACCGGGCCAGTTGCCCAGGCGGCGGCCCTTGTCGGCGGCGGTGAAGCGGCCGGCGTCGTCGCGCCAGTTCTCGAAGGTGCCCGCCGAGAAGTAGCAGATCATTTTGCGTCCGTCGGCGTGCAAGGCGTCGATCACGGCGCTGTCGGTGTCGAACAGATCAAGGACGTAGAGTTCCACGTCGTAGCTGATGTTGGGGGTGCCTTGAAGCTGGACCTGGGCGTTCACGTCCACCGCCGGGCGATACCAGTCGCCGCTGGTGACGGCGGGATCGGTGGCCGGCGTGGCCGCCGTGCCGGTGGAGAGGACGGCGCTCAGCACCGAGGGTAGAAGGTTGGATAAAGAGATGGTTGCCATGCGGGCGCTCCCTGCGCGGATTGGGTGGGGAGCGGCAGATTAGCACCGCCGCCGGGCGCACCGGGAGTGCTTTCCGACGAGCGGCGTACCGCTCGTCGGGAAGACGTTCGGCGGTGTCAGACCTTGCGGCTGAGCTCGCGGATTTCCTGGTTGAGGACGCGGTCGTTGTCGCTGTAGTCCACCGGCAGATCGATCACGTGCACGCCGCCGGCGGCGAAGCACTCCTCCACCAGCGGGCCGAGGCCCTCGGTGGATTCCACGCGGTGGCCCTGGGCGCCGTAGGCTTTGGCGTAGGCGACGAAATCCGGGTTCTGGAAGTCCAGGCCGAAGTCGTGGAAGTCCATCTGCTTCTGTTTCCACTTGATCATGCCGTAGCCGTCATCCCGCAGGATCAGCACCACCAGGTCCAGGCGCAGGCGCACGGCGGTTTCCAGCTCCTGGGAGTTCATCATAAAGCCGCCGTCGCCGCACACCGCCATCACGCGGCGGTCCGGGTGCACCATCTTGGCGGCCATGGCCGACGGCAGGCCGGCGCCCATGCTCGCCAGGGCGTTGTCCAGCAGCACCGTGTTGGGGTGCGTGGCCGGGTAATTGCGCGCGAACCAGATCTTGTACATGCCGTTATCCAGCGCGATGGTGCCGTCGTCGGGCATCACCTTGCGGATCTCGCGCACCAGGCGCGGCGGCAGAATCGGGAAGCGGTCGTCGCGCTCGCCCTCGGCGATGTGTGCCTGCAGCGCGTCGCGGACCCGGTGGAAGTCGGCGAAGCTCCAGTGCTCCTGGGGTTCCAGGCGCTCCTTGAGCTGCCACAGGCTGTTGGCGATGTCGCCCACCAGCTCGATCTGCGGGAAGTAGACCGGGTCCACCTGGGCGGAGTTGAAGTTCACGTGCACCACGGTGGCGCCGCCGGGCTGCATGAAGAAGGGCGGCTTTTCCACCACGTCGTGGCCGACGTTGATGATCAGGTCGGCGGCGCCGATGGCGCGGTGCACGAAATCACCGTCGGAGAGCGCGGTGTTGCCCAGGAAGTGGGGGCCGGTTTCGTCCACCACGCCCTTGCCCATCTGCGTGGTGATCGCCGGAATACCGAGCTTCTCGATGAACTGGCGCAGCATCTTGCTGGTCAGTTTGCGGTTGGCGCCGGCGCCCACCACGATCAGCGGCTTGCGGGCGTTCCGGATCGCTTCCACGCCGCGGCAGATGGCCTTGTCCTCGGCGATCGGCCGGCGCGTCAGGCTGGGCTCGAGCACCGGCATGGAGGAGTGCTCGCGGGCGATGTCCTCGGGCAGCTCCAGGTGGGTGGCGCCGGGGCGCTCCTCCTGGGCCAGACGGAACGCCTCGCGGATGCGCGCCGGGATGGTGTCGCCGCTGACCACGGTCTTGGTGAACTTGGTGAGCGGCCGCATCATATCGACCACGTCGATGATCTGGAACTGGCCCTGCTTGCTGGATTTGATCGGCTTCTGGCCGGTGATCATCACGATCGGCATGGCGCCCAGCTGGGCGTAGGCGGCGGCGGTCACCAGGTTGGTGGCGCCGGGGCCCAGGGTCGACAGGCAGACGCCGGCCTTGCCGGTGAGGCGGCCGTAGGTGGCGGCCATGAAGCCGGCACCCTGCTCGTGGCGGGTCACCACCAGCTTGATCGAGCGGGAGCCGCGCAGGGCTTCCAGCAGATCCAGGTTTTCCTCGCCGGGGATGGCGAAGACATATTCCACGCCCTCGGCTTCCAGGGCGCGAACGAACAAATCCGAAGCTTTCATTCAACCTTCTCCTTCCGGCGCCGGGAACGCGCCATCATCGTGCCCGACACTATAACGCGCAGGCGGGGCAGGGGGGTATGGTCAATGCTGATGCTTGGGATTGGGAGAGTCGATGCGGCGTCAGTGCCAGGTGCCTTCCGCGTTCTCGCACTGCTCGAGGAATTCCTCGGCGCTCATTTCCACGGTGTCGTTGCCGTCGTCGATATGGGTGGCGACCTGCTCCTTGAGCTGGCTGACCACCGTGGTCATCACCGAGAGGGTTTCCTCCACCTGCTCAATGGTGCTGAGGAGCTCCTGGGCTTCCTGCTTGTAGTCGTCGTAGTCTTCGTGGTCGCTCATGGACGCCTCCGGCTTGGGTGCCCTAATGGTGCCAAAGGGTGGCAGAGGAGACAATCGGGCGGCGCTTGTGGGAGCGGGCCCCGCCCGCGAAAGGCCGCCTTGTCGGCCGGCAGGATACCAGAGGCCTCTGGTATCCCGCCGGCAAGCTCCGCTTGCCTTTCGCGAGCAGGCTCGCTCCTACAAGACGCTTTAATCCCAGCTCAGCGCACCGCCCACCTGATACTCGGTGACCCGGGTTTCGAAGAAGTTTTTCTCCTTGCGCAGGTCCATGATCTCGCTCATCCAGGGGAACGGGTTGGTGACGCCCTTGAACTGCTCGGGCAGGCCCAGCTGGGTGAGGCGGCGGTTGGCGATGAACTGCAGGTATTCTTCCATCATCGCCGCGTTCATGCCGAGCACGCCGCGCGGCATGGTGTCGCGGGCGTATTGGATTTCCAGCTCGGTGCCTTCCAGAATCATCAGCGTGGCCTGATCGCGCATCTCCTGGTCCCACAGGTGCGGGTTTTCCAGTTTGATCTGGTTGATCACGTCGACGCCGAAGTTCACGTGCATGGATTCGTCGCGCAGGATGTACTGGAACTGCTCGGCGACGCCGGTCATCTTGTTGCGGCGGCCCATGGACAGGATCTGGGTGAAGCCGCAGTAGAAGAAGATGCCTTCCAGCACGCAGTAGAACGCGATCAGGTTCTTGAGCAGCGCCTTGTCGGTCTCCGGGGTGCCGGTGGTGAACTGCGGGTCCGAGATTTCACGGGTGTAGTCGACACCCCACTGCGCCTTCTTGGCCACCGAGGGGATTTCCCGGTACATGTTGAAGATCTCGCCTTCGTCCATGCCCAGTGACTCGATGCAGTACTGGTAGGCGTGGGTGTGGATCGCTTCCTCGAAGGACTGGCGCAGGATGTACTGGCGGCACTCCGGGTTGGTGATCAGCCGGTAGATGGCCAGCACCAGGTTGTTCGCCACCAGGGAATCGGCGGTGGAGAAGAAGCCCAGGTTGCGCTTGACGATGCGGCGCTCGTCCTCGGTGAGGCCGCCTTCCTTCTTCCACAGCGCCAGGTCGGCGTTCATGTTGATTTCCTGGGGCATCCAGTGGTTGGCGCAGCCGTCCAGGTATTTTTGCCAGGCCCAGTCGTACTTGAAGGGCACCAGCTGGTTGAGGTCGGCGCGGCAGTTGATCATGCGCTTGTCGTCCACCTCGACCCGGCCGGCGGCGCCTTCCAGCTCGGCGATGCCTTCGGCGGTGTCCATTTCGGCCACCGCCTGCTGGGCGCGCAGTACCGCGTCGCTCAGCGCTCGCTCCCGTGAGGATTCGCCTCGCAGTTCTTCGTGTCCGGGGTGTCCGGTTTCATTTCCCGCATCCGTTCCACTTCCCGCTGCCGGTGCTTGAGGTGCAGGTGCCGCTTCCTCAGATACCGGTTGAGATTGCGGCGGCGCTGTCCGCCCGCCGGGCTGCTTGTGGTTGGGCGTTTCTGGCGCATGAAATTCGTCCCAGCTCAGCATGATCTTTCTCCAATTCTGTCGGGGTGGCGCCGGGGCGCCACCGATGTTGCATTCCGTTCCGCGTGCTTACTGGCACGCCTCGCAATCCGGGTCGTCCAGGGAGCAGGCCTGCGGGACGTCCGCGGGCTGGCTGAAATCGGCCTCGGACGGGGCCGCGGCGGAGGCGGGTGCCGCGTCACCGCCACCGGAAGAGACCCGGTTGAGCTTGTTGTCGTTGACCGTGGACTTCTCGGTCTGGGTAGCGCCGATGGCACGCAGGTAATAGGTGGTCTTGAGACCCAGCAGCCAGGCCATCTTGTAGGTCACGTCCAGCTTCTTGCCGTTGGCCTCGGCGATGTAGAGGTTCAGCGACTGGGCCTGGTCGATCCACTTCTGACGGCGGCTGGCCGCTTCCACCAGCCAGCGCGGCTCGATCTCGAAGGCGGTGCGGAACTCTTCCTTGAGGTCGTCCGGCACCCGCTCGATGGGCAGCACGGAGCCGTCGTAGTACTTGAGATCGTTGACCATGACGTTGTCCCACAGGCCGCGCTCCTTGAGGGCGTTGACCAGGAACGGGTTGACCACGGTGAACTCGCCGGACAGGTTCGATTTCACGTACAGGTTCTGATACGTGGGCTCGATGGACTGCGACACGCCGGTGATGTTGGCGATGGTGGCCGTCGGCGCGATCGCCATCACGTTGGAGTTACGCATGCCCTTGCGGGCCCGTTCGCGCACGCTGTCCCAGTCCAGGGTCTGGCTGCGGTCCACCTTGCAGTAGTCCTCGCCGCGCTGCTTGACCAGGATGTCGATGGAATCGATCGGCAGCACGCCCTGGCTCCACAGGGAGCCGTCGAAGCTCTGGTAAGCGCCGCGCTCCTCGGCCAGGTCCGCGGAGGCCTGGATGGCGTAGTAGCTGACCGCTTCCATGGACTGGTCGGCGAAGGCCACCGCTTCCTGGGAAGCGTAGCTGAAGCCCTGCTTATAGAGCGCGTCCTGGAAGCCCATGATGCCCAGGCCCACCGGGCGGTGCTTCATGTTGGAGCGCTCCGCCTGGGGCACGCTGTAGTAGTTGATGTCGATTACGTTATCGAGCATGCGCACGGCGGTTTTCACGGTGCTCGCCAGCTTGTCGCGGTCAAGAGCGCCGTCGACGATGTGCTGGGCCAGGTTCACGGAACCCAGGTTGCACACCGCGATCTCTTCCTGGTTGGTGTTCAGGGTGATCTCGGTGCACAGGTTGGACGAGTGCACCACGCCCACGTGCTGCTGCGGGCTGCGCAGGTTGCAGGGATCCTTGAAGGTGAACCAGGGGTGGCCTGTTTCGAACAGCATGGAGAGCATTTTTCTCCACAGATTCACCGCCGGCAGGCGCTTGTACAGCTTCATGCGGCCGTCGCGGGTCATCGCTTCGTATTCTTCGTAGCGCTTCTCGAAGGCTTCGCCGTACAGATCGTGCAGGTCGGGCACGTCGTTGGGGCTGAACAGGGTCCAGTCCTGCTCGTTGATCACCCGCTTCATGAACAGGTCGGGAATCCAGTTGGCGGAGTTCATGTCGTGGGTGCGGCGGCGGTCGTCGCCGGTGTTCTTGCGCAGCTCGATGAACTCTTCGATGTCCAGGTGCCAGGTTTCCAGGTAGGCGCATACCGCGCCCTTGCGCTTGCCGCCCTGGTTCACCGCCACGGCGGTGTCGTTGACTACTTTCAGGAACGGCACCACGCCCTGGGATTTGCCGTTGGTGCCCTTGATGTAGGCGCCCAGCGCGCGCACCGGGGTCCAGTCGTTGCCCAGGCCGCCGGCGAATTTGCTCAGCATGGCGTTGTCGTGGATGGCGCTGTATATGCCGGACAGGTCATCGGGCACCGTGGTCAGGTAGCAGCTGGACAGCTGCGGACGCAGGGTGCCGGCGTTGAACAGGGTCGGCGTGGAGCTCATGTAGTCGAAGCTGGAGAGCAGGTTGTAGAACTCGATGGCGCGCTCTTCGCGGTTGTCCTCGCGTACCGCCAGGCCCATCGCCACGCGCATGAAGAAGCACTGCGGCAGCTCGATGCGGGTCTCGTTGTGGTGGATGAAGTAGCGGTCGTAGAGGGTCTGCAGGCCCAGGTAGGAGAACTGCAGGTCGCGCTTGCCGTCGATGGCCGCGCCCAGCTTGTTCAGGTCGAACTCGGCCAGCTCCGGGCTGAGCAGTTCGTACTCGATGCCTTTCTCGATGTAGGCGGCCAGCGCCTTGGCGTAGAGGTCTTCCATCTCCTGCTGGCTGGCGCGCTCGCCCACGCCCAGGTACTGCAGGGCCTCGGCGCGGATCTTGTCCATCAGCAGCCGGGCGGTGACCTGGGAGTAGTTGGGCTCCATCTCGATCATGGTGCGCGCGGTCATCACCATGGAGGTGTTCACGTCCTTGATGGAGACGCCGTCGTACAGGTTCTTGACGGTTTCGGCGATGATCTTGTCCGGATAGACCTCTTCGAGACCGCTGCAGGCCTCGTGGATCAGGTACTCCAGGCGGGCCATGTCGAGCGGCGCGCGGCTGCCGTCTTCCATGGTCACGGTCATGTCGACCTTGTGCTTGGGCTCGGGCAGGTCGCGGGCGCGCTCGGCGCGTTTGCGCGCCTGCTGGTCGCGGTACAGCACGTAATCGCGGGCCACCTTGTGCTCGCCGTTACGCATCAGGGCCAGTTCCACCTGGTCCTGGATCTCCTCGATATGGATGGTGCCGCCGGAGGGCATGCGGCGCTTGAAGGTGGCGCTGACCTGCTCGGTGAGGCGGTCCACGGTGTCGTGGATGCGCGAGCTGGCCGCCGCGGTGCCGCCTTCCACGGCCAGGAACGCCTTGGTGATGGCCACGGTGATCTTGTCGTCATCGTAGGAAACCACCTTGCCGTTGCGCTTGATGACGCGCAGCTGGCCGGGGGCGGTGGCGGTGACGTCCTGCTCGGCGCTGACTTCGCCGCCGGGCGCGCCCGCGTGGGACTGATCGCGATTCATATCCGTGTGCATGATGCCCTCTCCGTTGTCTCTGTGCTGGCTATTCTGATTGTAAAAACCGTTGTGACCCTGGGTCGGAAACCGCCGGTCCGGCGCCGATGGTGGGCTGGCGCGTCGAAAACACCATATGTTGTGTTCGCGGCGCGCGCCGGGGGCCGGACTGTCGGCGACTTCAGGACTGCATAATTCGGGCCGGAACTCGTAAGCGGCTGATCCGGCGGCATTTTCCGGGGGGCGGAAAGACGTTGGCCTGCTGAACCGGAAAACTTTTACAAAACCCAATATGTTGGGGTCGGTGACCGATAACAGTACAAGTTATAGATGGGTTCCGGCTTTTGCAAGCATTCCGGTTGGGGAAATCCTGTGGATAAACTGTGCGCGGGCTGTGCAGCGGTGTGGGCGAAAAACCGGGGTGCTTGAGAGAGGGCGAACGACCACTATATATTGTGTCGCCCCCGCCGGCTCATTCCGGTTGCTCAACCGCACGGGTATGCGTATAAACAGAATTGGCGGCCGTGCCGCAACAACAACGAATCGATAAGGATAACGACGGGAATGACAAGCGTGCAGGATAACCCGCCGACCATCATGATCGTGGAAGACGATGAGCGTCTCGCCGATCTCACTTGCGAATACCTTCAATCCAACGGCCTCGACGTCAGCGTGGTGAGCGACGGCGAGGAAGCCATCCGCCGCATCCGTTCCGAGCAACCGGACCTGGTGGTTCTTGATCTGATGCTTCCGGGCGCCGACGGTCTGACCGTCTGCCGGGAGGTGCGCGCCACCTTCAAGAACCCGATCCTCATGTTGACCGCACGCACCGACGACATGGATCAGGTCCTGGGGCTGGAAATGGGCGCCGACGACTATGTCGCCAAGCCGGTCAAACCGCGCGTTCTGCTGGCCCGCATCCGCGCCCTGCTGCGGCGGGTGGAAACCGACAGCGAGCGCGACAGCTCGCCGTCGCGGCTGGAATTCGGCGCCCTGGTGATCGACAACTCCGCCCGGGAAGTGAGCCTGCGCGGCAAGTCGGTGGACCTGACCAGCGCCGAATACGACCTGCTCTGGCTGCTGGCTTCCAACGCCGGCACGGTGCTGTCCCGCGAGACCATCTTCGAGAAACTGCGCGGTATCCAGTACGACGGCCAGGACCGCTCCATCGACGTGCGCATTTCCCGCATCCGGCCCAAGGTCGGTGACGATCCGGAAAACCCCAAGCGAATCAAGACGGTACGCTCCAAGGGCTATCTGTTCGTTAAGGAAATGAGCAGCGGATGACGGGGGCGGGCGCCTTCGCCCGCCCGCGCCAGCAGGTGTGATTTGAACAGTATCTTCGTCCGAATCTACGGCGGCATCCTGGTGGCCCTGCTGATCATCGGCGCGCTCACCTATGCCGGCGTGGAGCTGGTCAACGACTATCGTTCCCAGCTGTACCGCGAGCGCATGGCCCGCGGCACCTTCTATTTAATGGCGGAAGGCTACCGGGAACGCGCCGGCGACGAGGAACGCCAGGCCTGGTCGCGTTCGCTGAGCCGCATGTTCGGCGCGCCGGTAACCCTGCGCGACGCCGGCGAGCTGGGGCTGTCCTACCGCGACGGCCTGCATCTTCAGGAAGGCCGGGTGGTGTTGCGCGGCAACCCGGACAGCGAGCGGGTGGAGGTGCTGTTCGCGGTCCCCGATGACCCGCTCTATATCCGCGCCGTCATGAGCCGTCTCTCCGAACAGCAGGCCCGCGCCACCGCCATGCTGGTGCTCGACTATCTGCGCGCCCGTCCGGCCAACCGGCAGGACCAGGCCCTGGCCGATCTCAACCAGCACTTCGGTTACCCCCTGACGCTGCTGCCGCGCACCGAACTGGACCTGGACGTGGAGCAGCAGCGGCGCCTGGAGCGCGACGAGGTGGTGTTCACCCTCACCGACAGCACCCGGCGCGACGCCGGCGTGCGGGTGCTGGTGCCGGTGCCCGGCGGCGAGCGCATTCTGGTGATGGGGCCGCTGCATCTGTTCGATCAGTTCCCCTGGGAGTTGCTGGTGATCGCCGGCGTGGTGGCGTTGCTGCTGGTGGCGCTGTCCACCTACCTGCAGGTGCGCCCGCTGCAGACCCGCCTGCGGCGCCTGGACCGGGCGGTGAAGCGGCTGGGCAGCGGTGACCTGGGCGCCTACGCGGATATCCCCGGCAACGACCCGATCGGCCAGGTGGCGGCCACCTTCAATGGCATGACCGCGCACATCCGCCGTCTTATCGAGGCGCAGCGGGAGATGACCCGGGCGGTGTCCCACGAACTGCGCACCCCGGTGGCGCGGCTGCGCTTCGGCCTGGAGATGCTGGCCGACTGCGAATCCGCCGACGAGCGCCGCGAAAAGCTCAACGCCCTGGACCGGGACATCGAGCAGCTGGATGAGCTGATCGACGAGATCCTCACCTATGCGCGGCTGGAGGAGGGCACCCCCAACATCGAGTTCCAGCCGGTGTTCCTGCTGGAAGTGTGCGACCAGCTGATCGGGGAGCTGGAGGACATCCGCGGGGATATCCTGATCGACGCGCGCGGCTCCCGGGACCTGACCGTGGAAGGGGACCCGCGCTACCTGCACCGGATTCTGCAGAATCTGGTCACCAACGCCCTGCGGTACGCGAAAACCCGGGTGCGGATGACGGTCACCGAGCAGGACGACAGCCTGATTCTGGACGTGGACGACGACGGCCCCGGCATCGCCGAGCACCAGCGCGAACGGGTCTTCAAGCCGTTCGCCCGGCTCGACAAAAGCCGCCACCGCGCCAGCGGCGGCTACGGCCTGGGGCTGTCCATCGTCAAGCGCATCGTCGACTGGCACGGCGGCGACGTGGCCGTGTCCGAGAGCGACTGGGGCGGCGCCCGCTTCCGGGTTATCCTGCCCCGCGAACAACGCCGCCAACACGTGCTGGTACGGCAAAAGAAAATATAGAAAAGTTGACAGTTGATAGTGGACAGTTGACAGCGAAAAGCGAGCCGGCCTCGAAGGTTCGAGCGCTGCTTTCTGATTGGTGTTTCAGCTATCAACTGTCCACTGTCAACTATCAACTGATTTCGGGGTTTTATGTCCGCTTTCATTCTCGCAATCGACCAGGGCACGACCAGCTCGCGCGCCATCGTCTTTGATCGGGACGGGGTCGCGGTGGGGCAGGCGCAGAAGGAATTCCGCCAGCATTTCCCCCGCGACGGCTGGGTCGAGCACGATGCGCAGGAGATCTGGAACGACTGCCTGGCGCTGTGCCGGCAGGCGCTGCGCAACGCCCAGGTGGAAGCGGACCAGCTGGCCGCCATCGGTATCACCAACCAGCGCGAGACCACCGTGCTCTGGGACCGCGCCACCGGCGAACCGGTGGCGCGGGCCATCGTCTGGCAGGACCGGCGCACCGCGGATTACTGCCAGCGGCTCAAGCAGGAAGGCCACGAGGACCTGGTGCGCGAGCGCAGCGGTCTGTTGCTGGACCCGTACTTCTCGGCCACCAAGCTGGCCTGGCTGCTGGAGCACGTGGACGGCGCCCGTCGCCGGGCCGAGGCCGGCGAGCTGGCCTTCGGCACCATCGACTGCTGGCTGCTGTGGAAGCTCACCGACGGCCGGGTGCACGCCACCGACGCCACCAATGCGTCGCGCACCCTGCTGTTCAATATCCACGGCCAGCACTGGGACGAGGACCTGCTGCGGCTGTTCGACATTCCCGCTTCGCTGCTGCCGGATGTCCGCGACAGCGCCGGCGAATTCGGCCGCACCGACCCCCGGGTGCTGGGCGCGGCGGTGCCGGTGACCGGCATCGCCGGCGATCAGCAGGCGGCGCTGGTGGGCCAGGCCTGCTTCCAGCCGGGCATGGTGAAGAGCACCTACGGCACCGGCTGTTTCATGGTGATGAACACCGGCGCGGCGGTGCACTCCGACAACCGTTTGCTGACCACCGTGGCCTACCGGCTGAACGGCGAGACCACCTACGCGCTGGAGGGCTCGATCTTCGTCGCCGGCGCGGCGATCCAGTGGCTGCGCGACGGCCTCAACCTGATTACCCACGCCAGCGAAACCGAGGCCCTGGCCCGCCGTGTCGGCTCCGCCGGCGGCGTCTATCTGGTGCCGGCCTTCACCGGCCTGGGCGCGCCCTGGTGGGACCCGCACGCGCGCGGCGCGCTGCTCGGGCTGACCCGCGACACCGGCATCGCCGAGGTGGTCACCGCCGGTCTGGAGGCGGTGTGCTACCAGTCCCGCGACTTGCTCGAGGCGATGGCCGCCGATTGCGCCCAGCGGCCCACCACGCTGCGGGTGGACGGCGGCATGGTGGTCAACAACTGGCTGGGCCAGACCCTGGCCGATGTGCTGGGGGTGCGGGTGGACCGGCCCCGGGTCACCGAGACCACCGCCCTGGGCGCGGCCTACCTGGCCGGGCTGGGCTGCGGTCTGTTCCGCGATCTGGATGAAATCGCCGAGCACTGGCAGCCGGACCGGGCCTTCGAACCGTCGCTGGAAGAGGGCGAGCGGGAGCGCCGCTACCGGGGTTGGCGTGAAGCCGTGCAGCGGGTGTGTTCGGACAACCGGCAGTGAAAGCCCGACCGAAAGTGTGATTCAGTGCACAGTTTTGATTATCATCCCCGTGCCATAAGAAGACGACCTTGGGGAAGGATCGCATGCACGGACGGCTTGCCACAGTCACCGATCGACGCCAGGCGTTGCGTTTGCGCCGCCTGGCGTTTTCGTTGCTGATGGGCGGCGCCGCGCACACCCTGGTGTGCTGGCTGATCCTGCAATGGGGGTTCTTCCGCGGCGGCGCCACGGTCTTTTACGCCCTGTTCGGCACCATCTGGGCCGGCCACCTGGGCCTGCTGCTGTTCGCCCGCACCGGCCTGAACCGGCGGCTGAACAACCCGGCGATGACCGAGCCGGTGATGATCTGGTGCATCCTCACTCTACTGGCGTCCGCGCTCTACCTGGATCAGGGCCGCCTGGCGGTGATGGCGTTCTTCTTCGCCATCCTGCACCAGGGCGTGTTCCGCGTGCGCCGCCGGCAGGTGGCGCGGGCCGCCGCCCTGGCGGTGGCCGGCTACGCCCTGGTATTGCTCTACCTGAACGCCCGTGGCGACCTGGCGCAGCCGTTGCTGGAGGCGGGCCAGTGGCTGTTGTTTTCCCTGGTCACCCTGGCCATGGTGCTACTGGCCAGCGAGATCACCACCATTCGTTTGCGGCTGCGCGAGCGTAACGGCCAGCTCGCCGAGCTGCTCGAGCGGATCCAGGACCTGGCGGTGAAAGACGAGCTCACCGGCCTGTACAGCCGCCGCCACGCCATGGAGCTGCTCGCCAAGGCCTGCGGCCAGGCCCGCCGCGGGGCGTTTCTGCTGGCGGTGGGGTTCGTCGACCTGGACCACTTCAAGCGCATCAACGACCGCCACGGGCATCTGTTCGGTGACCAGGTGCTGGTGCGGTTCGCCGAGCTCACCCGCCGCTACCTGGGCGACAAGGACATGGCCGCGCGGCTGGGCGGCGAGGAGTTTCTGATCATGCTGCCGGTGATGGACATGGAGCAGGCGCTCACCAGCGTGGAGCGCCTGATGAGCGCGTTGCGCGCCCAGCGTTTCATGGCCGCGCCGGCGCTGGAAGTGACCGCCTCGGTGGGGCTCACCGTGGTCGGGCACGGCGAAAGCCCGGACGAGGTGCTGGTGCGCGCCGACCGTCTTCTTTATCAGGCCAAGGCCGCCGGCCGCGATCGGATCATCACGGCGGGTCCACCGTGAACAGCCGTTATTGGCGCCGGGCGCGCCGGCTGACGGTCAGTGAGCGGCGTCTGCTGCTTCGCCACGGTCGGTCCCTGGCGGCGGTGGCGCTGTTTCACGCGCTGCTGGTGGTGGCGCTGTGGCTGTGGGGCACGCTGGACGCCGGCGGGCTCTACGTGAGCCTGCTGCTCGGCGCGCTGGCGGTGATCACGGTGGTGTATCTGCTGCTGATCGAAACCGGCGCCACCCTGGAATGGCGGGAATCCAGCCTCTCCGTGCCGATGGCCCTGGGCCTGGTGATCGCCTTTCTGATCGCCGCGTTTCCCATGAACCAGGCGCGCATCAGCGCCATGATTCTGTTCTTCCCGCTGTTGCTACTGGTGTCGTTCCGGCTCGGCGCCCGCTCGCTGCTGTCGCTGGCGCTGCTGGCCAGCGTCGGCTACGCGCTGATGCTGGCCCTGGCGCTGGCGACGCGTGGCCTGCGGCTGAGCCTGAGCCTGGAGCTGCTGCAGTGGCTGATCTTTACCCTGGTGGCGCTGAGCTTCGCGGTGACCGGCAGCGGCGTGAACGGCCTGCGGCGCAGCCTGGCGGTAAAGAACCAGGCGCTGGCGGACGCCCTGGAACAGGTCCGTGACCTGGCGATCCGCGATGATCTCACCGGCCTGTTCAACCGGCGCCATATTCTGGAAGTGCTGGAGCACCAGAAGGCGCTGGCGGACAACCAGATTTACCCGTTCTCGGTGTGCTACGTGGACCTGGACCATTTCAAGCGCATCAACGACGAGTACGGCCACGACATGGGCGACCGGGTGCTGCGCCAGTTCGCCGAGCACACCCTGGATAATCTGCGCGAAGGGGATTATCTGGCCCGTTTGGGCGGCGAGGAATTCATTCTGGTGCTGCCGCAGAGCGACCTGGCCGGCGCCGAGCTGGTGGCCGAGCGGCTGCGTGAAAGCTGGGCGGCGCGCAGCTTCGAGGACCGCCGCGGGCCGCCGGCGGTGAGCCTGTCGGCGGGGGTGGCCAGCTACCGGGGCCAGGAAACCGTGGACCAGCTGCTGGGCCGCGCCGACCGCGCCCTCTACCGCGCCAAGACCGGCGGCCGCAACCGGGTCTGCCGCGAGGACGAGCCGTAGACAAGGACTGTGGGAGCGGGCCCAGCCCGCGAAAGGGGGCGGAGCCCCCGGCAGGATCCCAGAGACGTTCAATGCGTCCCGGTGAGCAAAAACTCCAGCAGCGCTTTCTGCGCGTGCAGCCGGTTTTCCGCCTCGTCCCAGACCACCGCGCGCGGGTCGTCGAGCATGTCGTGGCTGACTTCCTCGCCCCGGTGGGCGGGCAGGCAGTGCATGAACAGCGCCTCCGGGTCGGCCCGGTCCATCAGTGCCGGGTTCACCTGATACTCGGAGAAGCGCTTGATGCGGTCGGCCTGCTCGTCTTCCTGGCCCATGGAGGCCCACACGTCGGTGACCACCAGATGGGCGCCTTTGACCGCCTCGGCGGGGTCGCGCTGCAGGGTGACCCGGTGTGAGAACGCGTCCACCAGGTCCGCCGGCGGCTCGAAGCCCTCCGGGCAGCACACCACCAGCTGGAAATCGAACTGCTCGGCGGCGTTGATGTAGCTGGCGCACATGTTGTTGCCGTCGCCCACCCAGGTCACCGTTTTACCGGCGATGCTGCCGCGGTGCTCGACGTAGGTCTGCATGTCGGCGAGCAGCTGGCAGGGGTGGAACTGGTCGGTGAGGGCGTTGATCACCGGCACCCGCGAGTGGGCGGCGAAGGCTTCCACGGTGTCGTGGTCGAAGGTGCGGATCATCACCGCGTCCACCATCCGCGACAGCACCCGGGCGGAATCCTCCACCGGTTCACCGCGCCCCAGCTGGGTGTCGCGCGGTGACAGGAACACGCTGGCGCCGCCGAACTGGGTCATCGCCACCTCGAACGATACCCGGGTACGGGTGGAGGATTTCTCGAAAATCATGCCCAGGGTCTTGCCGCGCAGGGGCTCGTGGAACTGCCCGGTGTGCAGCATGGTTTTCAGCTCCACGGCGCGCTGTATCAGATACCCCAGCTCCTTGGGCGTAAGGTCCATCAGAGTGAGAAAGTGACGCGGGCTGCTCATGGGTTCTCCTGATCACGGGCAAAGTCGCGGATCACCTGGGCCAGGGTGTCCACCAAGAAACGGAGTTCGTCGTCGTTGATCACCAGGGGCGGCAACAGCCGCACCACCGAGCCGGCGGTGACGTTGATCAGCAGGCCCGCCTCGCGGGCCCGGCCCACCAGTTCGCCGCAGTCGCGGTCGAGCTGCACGCCGATCATCAGCCCGCGGCCGCGCACGCCGGTGACCAGCGGCACGTCCGCCAGCCGGTCGCGCAGCGCCGCGCGCAGTGTCTCGCCCTTGGCGCCGACCGCCGGGATCACCTGCTCGCTGAGGGTTTCCACCACGGTCAGCGCGGTGGCGCAGCCCAGCGGGTTGCCGCCGAAGGTGCTGCCGTGGCTGCCCGGCCCGAACAGCGCCGACGCGGCGCCGCTCACCAGGCAGGCGCCGATCGGGAAGCCGTTGCCCAGCCCCTTGGCGGTGGTCAGCACATCGGGCCGCACGTCGTCGCCCTGGCACGCGAAATAGCTGCCGGTGCGGCCGTTGCCGGTCTGGATTTCATCCAGCATCAACAACCAGCCGTGGCGGTCGCACAGCTCACGCAGGCCCCGCAGGTAGCCGTCGTCGGGCACGTTGACCCCGCCTTCGCCCTGCACCGGCTCCACCAGCACGGCGGCGATGTGGCCGGTCTGGTCGTCGGCCGCGGCGGCTTCCACCGCCGCCAGGTCGTTGTAGGGCAGGTGCCGGAAGCCCTCCACCAGCGGCTCGAAGCCTTTCTGCACCTTGCGGTTTCCGGTGGCGGACAGGGTCGCCAGGGTACGGCCGTGGAAGCTGTTCTCCATCACCAGGATGCGCGGCGTATCGCTGCCCCGGTGGTGGCCGTGCAGACGCGCCAGCTTGATCGCCGCCTCGTTGGCCTCGGCGCCGGAATTGGAGAAGAACACCTTCTCCATACCGCTCAGCGCGCACAGGCGCGCGGCCAGTTTTTCCTGGGCCGGTATCCGGTACAGGTTGGAAGTGTGCACCAGTCGCGCGGCCTGATCCGCCAGGGTGCGGGTCACCGCCGGGTGGGCGTGGCCCAGGTTGCACACGGCAATGCCGGACACGGCGTCCATAAAACGGTTGCCGTCGGCATCGTATAGCCATACCCCTTCGCCGCGTTCGAAGCTCACCGGCTGACGGGCGTAGGTGGGGATCAGAAACTGCTCGCTCATGGTCTTTGGCGCTGTAGGTCGATGAAGAACGCTTACAAACAAAAAACGGCAGCCGAGGCTGCCGCGTGGACCCTGAATAATACTGAGGCCGGCGCGGGGACGCAATTCCCGCGCCGGTATCCTGTATCCTGATCGGTGAACCGCATTTTCAGGGGGAGTCATGGACCCGGTACAGCTGAGTATTTTCGCCAACCGCCTGGCGGGTATTTGTGACGAGATGGGCGCCTTGCTGCGCGCCAGCGCGCTGTCGCCCAACATCAAGGACCGGCTGGATTTTTCCTGCGCCATCTTCGACGCCGCCGGCGGCCTCTGTGCCCAGGCCGCGCACATTCCCGTGCACCTGGGCTCCATGGCCTACGCCATGGCGGACCTGGTGGAAGGCCGTGACTGGCGCCCCGGCGACCTGCTGGTGGTCAACGACCCCTACCTGGGCGGCACCCATTTGCCCGACGTGACGGTGGTGGCGCCGGTGTTCGCCGGCGAGCGGCTGGCCGCCTTCACCGTGACCCGGGCCCACCACGCCAATATCGGCGCGCACAGCCCCGGCTCCATGCCGGTGTCCAGGACCCTGGACGAGGAGGGGCTGGTGATCGCCCCGCAGTGGCTCAAGCGCGAAGGCGATTGGCAGCTGCCGTTGAGCCGCCGGCTGGCGGGGCTCGGCGAGGGCGACGAGCTGCCCCTGGACGTGCCCCGGTTCGCCGATTTCGCCGCCCAGGCCAGTGCCTGCGAGGCGGGCGCCCGGCGGCTGGCGGCGCTGATCGGCGAGCGCGGCCTGGAGGCGCTGCGCGCGTCCCTGGACGCCCTCAACACCTATGGCGAGCGGCGCATGCGCCAGCGACTGGCGGACCTGGCCGACGGCGAGTACCGCTTCAGCGACGTGATGGACGACGACGGCCAGGGGCTGTTCGACATCCCGCTGGTGGTCACCCTGCGGGTACAGGGGGACGGCGCCGAGCTGGACTTCACCGGCACCGCCGACCAGGTGAGCGGCAATATCAACTGCCCGCTGTCGGTGGCGGCGGCCGCCGCCTACTACTGTTTCCGCTGCCTGCTGCCGGACAACGCGCCGTCCTGCGCCGGCCTGTTCCGGCCGATTGCGTTGTCGGCGCCGGTGGGCAGCCTGGTCAACGCGCGCCGCCCGGGCGCGGTGGCCGCCGGCAACGTGGAGACCAGCTCGCGGATCGTCGACGTGGTGCTGGGGGCCCTGGCCCAGGCGTTGCCGGGCGAAATTCCCGCCGCCAGCCAGGGCACCATGAACAACCTGGCGATGGGGGAGAGCGGCGAGAACGGCGCACGGCCCTGGGATTACTACGAAACCATGGCCGGCGGCATGGGCGCCCACCGCCACGGCGACGGCCTGGCGGCGGTGCACAGCCATATGACCAACACCCTGAACACACCCATCGAAAGCCTGGAAGAGCACTACCCGCTGCGGGTGCGCCGCTATGCGCTGCGCCGGGGCAGCGGCGGCGAGGGCGCCCACCGGGGCGGCGACGGCATCGAGCGGGAGCTGGAATTTCTCGCCCCCGCCAGCTTTACCCTGCTCACCGAGCGGCGCCGCCACCGGCCCTGGGGGCTGGCAGGGGGCGGGCCCGGCGCCGCCGGCGAGAACCGCCTGAACGGCGAGGCGCTGCCGCCCAAGTTCACCGGCCACGCTCGCCCCGGTGACCGCCTGCTGCTGGCGTCGCCGGGCGGCGGCGGTTACGGCCTTACCGAAAACGAACAAAAAAACAGGGAGATAGGTAAACCCAGTTAGCTGTTAATGAGAATTGTTTCCATTATTGTTCCCCGTGACTTACAAAACATACACGTCGCAGGAACCATAACGATGAAACGACGCAATGCCCCCCTGGCGCTCTGCGCCCTTGGCGGTGCCTCCGCCCTGTTGCTCGCCGAAACCCTGGCCGCCGACACCAACCGGTTGCCCTCCGTGGACATCATCGGCTCCAACGAGGACACCTTCAGCCTGTCCGGCTCGGCCCATGTGCTGTCCAACGAGGACCTGGAGAAAAAGGAATACACCGACGTGCACCGCATGCTGCGCGACGTGCCCGGCGTCTATGTGCAGGAGGAAGAGGGCTACGGCCTGCGGCCCAATATCGGTATTCGCGGCACCGGCACCAACCGCAGTGACCGCATCACCGTGATGGAAGACGGCATTCCCATCGCCCCCGCGCCCTACGCGGCGCCGGCGGCGTATTACTTCCCCAGCGCCGGTCGTTTCCACGGCGTGGAAGTGCTGAAGGGCCCGGACACCCTGCGTTACGGGCCCTTTACCGTGGGCGGCGCGCTGAACGTGCTGTCCACGCCGATCCCCACCGATGAGGCCGGCATGGTGCAGCTGGAGGCCGGCGAGGACCGCCATCAGCGTGGCCACGTCTGGTACGGCGCCAGCGAAGGGCAGTGGGGCTTCCTGCTGGAGACCCACCAGCAGAGCAGCGACGGCTTCAAGGATGTGGACCGCTCCAACCGGGACACCGGCTTCGACAAGCAGGACTACGTGGCCAAGCTGCGCTGGACCAGCCCCGACACCGCCGATGTGAAGCAGGCCGTGGAGCTCAAGCTGTCGCACTCCAGCGAGGTGTCCAACCACAGCTACCTGGGCCTCACCGACCGCGATTTCAGTGATGACGCCAACCGCCGCTACGGGCTCAGCGCCTTTGACCAGATGGACAACGACCATGACGGCGTGGCCCTGCGGCATCACCTGGTGCTGGGCAGCGACACCAGCCTGGAAACCGCCCTCTACCGCAACAAGTTCCAGCGCAACTGGTTCAAGGTGGCCAGCGCCGGCGGCCAGAGCATCGGTGACCTGATCGAGGACGCCAACAACGGCGACGCCAACGCCCAGGCGATCCTGGACGGCGACCAGGACGTGGCCGACGTGCGTCTCAAGAACAACAACCGCGAGTACACCTCGGAAGGCATCCAGACCGAGCTGTCCCACGGCTTTGAATGGGGCTCGGTGCGCCACGATCTGGTTGCCGGCGTGCGCTTCCATCAGGACGAGGTGGACCGCTACCAGCCGATCGAGGTGTTCGAGCAGCAGAACGGCAGCCTGGTGCGCAGCGGCTATATCGAGCCCACCGGCGGCGACAACCGCGTCGAGGAAGCGGACGCCTTCTCCGCCTGGATGGTGGATCACATCCGCCTCGACCAGCTGCTGCTGACCGCCTCGCTGCGTTACGAGGACGTGGACAGCGAAGCCAGGCGCTATGCCGACCCGGGCCGCAGCGTGGTCAGCCAGCGGGTCGACAATCAGGTCGACGAGCTGATGGCCGGCCTGGGCGCCACCTGGTTGCTGGACGACCACTGGGCGCTGCTGGCCGGCGTGCACCAGGGCTTCGCGCCCCCGGGCGCGTCCGCCGCCGAGGGCACCGACCCGGAGAAAAGCGTCAACTACGAGGCCGGCGTGCGCTACTGGAGCGGCCCGTTCAGCGCCGACGCCATCGCCTTCTTCAGTGATTACGAGAACACCGTCAACAACTGCTCGGTGGCGGCGCCGTGCCCCAACGGTGACACCATCGGCTCGCAGAGCTTCGGTGAATCCCAGGTGCAGGGTCTGGAGCTGGGCCTCAACAGCCGCCTGTGGCAGGGCAACGGCCTCACCGCGCCGGTGCGTCTGGCCTACACCTACACCGACGGTGAGATCACCGAGACCGCCGACGATCTGAGCGTCCGGGACGGCGACGTGCTGCCGTACCTGCCGGAAAACCAGCTCAGCCTGACCCTGGGCCTGGAGCGTCCCGCCCAGTGGGGCGCCTACCTGACCACCACCTATGTGGACGAGGTGTGCGTGGACAACACCTGCGACCGTTCCAACGGGCCCGCTTTCCGCAGCACCGACGACTATCTGGTGGTGGATCTGGCGGCGTCCTACTATCTGCGCAGCAACGTGGAGGTCTACGCCAAGGTGGATAACCTGTTCGACGACCAGGAAATCGTCGCCCGTTCCCCGGACGGCGCCCGTCCCAACAGCCCGCGTACCGCCTACATGGGCGTCAGGGTGGGTTTCTGAGGTCACTCCCTGGCTAAGCCGGTGGGCGCCACCCGGTTGAAACCGGCCGGCGTTGCCCCCACTGTCCGCGGATACAGCAGAAAACCGGGCGTCGGTGTTATACTGGCGCCTTTCATTATCAGCAGGCAGGTGGTTTCTATGGATGATGTGATTCAGGTCATCAAAGACCAGATCGCGAAAAATCCGGTGCTCGTCTACATCAAGGGCACACCTCAGTTCCCCCAATGCGGCTTCTCCGCCCAGGTGGTGGAAGCCATGACCAGCGTCGGCAAACCCTTTGCCTACGTGAATATTCTGGAAGCGCCGGAAATCCGGCAGAGCCTGAAGGAATACGCCAACTGGCCCACTTACCCGCAGCTGTGGGTGAACGGCGAGCTGGTCGGTGGGTGCGACATCATCATGGAAATGTACCGCTCCGGTCAGCTCAAGGAGCTGGTGGAAAGCGCCGCCGTGGAAGGCGATGCCTGAACCGACGCCGACGGTCCATTGGTTTTGCCAATCATGGCCAATGGGCCCGCCTGTTGAATCCTGGCACGGGATTCCCATGATAGGCGTGCAAAGGTGGCGTCAAGACGCCGCCGCCGGATGTGCGAAGATGTCTTCAACATTGATTCAACGCAGAGAGGAAAAACATGGGCGTACTGGTAGGTAAACCCGCACCTGATTTTACGGTTCCCGCCGTCCTGGGTGACGGCAGCATTGTGGATGAATTCACCCTTTCCGAGGCCATCAAGGGCAAATACGGCCTGGTGTTCTTCTATCCGCTGGACTTCACCTTTGTGTGCCCGTCCGAACTGATCGCCCTGGATCACCGCATGGACGCATTCAAAGAGCGCGGCGTGGAAGTGATCAGCGTGTCCATCGACAGCCACTTCACCCACAACGCCTGGCGCAACACCGCCATCAACGACGGCGGTATCGGTCCGGTGAAATACACCATGGCCGCGGACATGAACCACCAGATCTCCCAGGCCTACGATGTCGAATCCGAAGGCGGCATGGCGTTCCGCGGTGCCTTCCTGATCGACAACAAAGGCGTGGTACGCAGCCAGCTGATCAACGACCTGCCCCTGGGTCGTAACATCGACGAGCTGGTACGTCTGGTTGACGCCCTGCAGTTCCACGAGGAGCACGGTGAAGTGTGCCCCGCGGGCTGGCAGAAAGGCGACCAGGGCATGCAGGACAACCCGGCCGGCGTTGCGTCCTACCTGTCCGAGAACGCCGAGAAGCTGTAACTCTCAGCTCTCAGCGACGATAAAAAGGGCGCCTTCTCGGCGCCCTTTTTTTTGGTTCATCGCGTTTTCCCGGGGAAGGCGGCCTTGATTTTCAGGAAGAAGTAGTCCTGATCCCTGAAGCCGTAGGCCATGCGTTTGATGACCTTGATCTTATTATTGACCCCTTCCAGGAGGCTGGTA
>Ga0208813_1000130_pt1 | contig 70924 bp, 68 predicted proteins | sample MalvireepMed_904_FD_184250 | JGI IMG/M metagenome (GOLD analysis project Ga0208813, IMG submission 184250) | Marine viral communities from the Global Malaspina Expedition - Malaspina viral metaG DeepMed_904 (SPAdes) (version 2) | ecosystem: Environmental > Aquatic > Marine > Oceanic | place... | reverse complement strand
CTATCCCCTCAACACCAGCGTGCTGGAGGGCATGAACAACCGCATCAAGGTCATTAAGCGAATGGCCTATGGCTACCGGGACAGCGACTACTTCTTCCTGAAGATCAAAGCCGCTTTTCCCGGTAATCCGCGATGAACCTAAAAAAAGGGCCTCCATTCGGAGGCCCCAGATTGCTGACAAACTCTCGCCATCGCGGCGGGGGTTTGTTGTAATTGGGGCATCGACTTTTCAGAGGCTGCCCCATGCTCAAAGAGCCGTCCCCGCAACAACACGAACTCGAGATGGTCAGTCTCGAATCGCTGGTCCCCGACAACCATCTACTCCGCAAAATTGATCAGTTCATCGATTTCGAGTTTATCCGTGACCGGGTTGGGCACCTGTACTGCTCGAACAATGGTCGACCGGCACTGGATCCGGTGGTGCTGTTCAAGATGCTGTTTCTGGGCTATCTGTTCGGCATTCGCAGCGAGCGGCAGTTGGTGCGGGAGATACAGGTCAACGTGGCCTATCGCTGGTTCTTGCGGTTCAACCTGACTGACAAGATTCCGGATGCTTCCACCCTGAGCCAGAATCGTCGGCGGCGGTTCCAGGACAGCAGCATCTATCAGGAGATCTTTGATGAGATCGTGCTTCAGGCGATGGGCTATGACCTGGTGGGTGGCGAAGTGCTTTACACTGACAGTACGCACCTCAAGGCCAATGCCAACAAGAACAAGTACGATCTGAAACAGGCGGAGGAGAAGGTGGCGGCTTACCTGGACAGCCTGGAAGATGCCATCGAAGGCGATCGCAAAGCTCAGGGTAAAAAGCCTTTGAAAACGAAGCTGTCCGAGCAGCCAGCCAAGACCAAAGACACCAAAATCAGCCGTACCGATCCGGACAGTGGCTATATGGTCCGGGAAGGTAAGCCCAAGGGCTTCTTCTACCTGGACCACCGCACCGTCGATGGCCGCAACGCCATCATCACCGACAGCTACGCCACCCCGGCCAACTTACACGACAGCCGCCCTTATCTGGACAGGCTGGATCGCCAATGTGAGCGCTTTGGCTTCAATGTCTGGGGCGTTGGACTGGATGCAGGCTACTACACCGCCGGCATCTGTAAGGGACTGGAAGATCGAGGTCTTTACGGGGTGATGGGCTACCGGCGACCGAACAAGCCCAAGGGCTACCTCCCCAAACGCGCCTTCACCTACGATCCCGAGACCAACAGCTATCGCTGCCCCCAGGGGCAACAACTGATCTACGCCACCACCAACCGCCTGGGCTACCGGGAGTACAAATCCAACCCGGCTCACTGCAAAGACTGTCCGCTCCTGAGTCAATGCACCCGCAGCGCCAACCACGTCAAAGTGCTTACCCGGCATGTCTGGCAGGACAGCAAAGAGCGAACGGACAGTTACCGGTTAACGCCATGGGGCAAGGCGCTCTACAAACGACGACAGGAAACGGTGGAACGGTCATTTGCCGATGCCAAGCAGTTGCATGGCCACCGTTACGCTCGCCTGCGAGGGCTCTCGAAGGTACGTGAGCAATGCCTGTTGGCCGCTACCGCCCAGAACATGAAGAAGATCGCGCAGGTCCTGGCGCGTCTTTTATGGCTCAAATCCCTTGGTGTGCCTGGCTTACAGCGGCAAATCCGGGAATGGGTCCAAAAGATGGCTGATCTGGCGAGTTGGCCATCGGGTCGAATAGGTTGGGCTGAGTCCATCGCCAAGTGATTTTAAAGCGCCCAAACGCAACGAACCCCGGAAAAACCGGGGTTCGTCAGGAAACCGGGATCACTTACGGCAGCAGATGCTTCACCGCGTCGCGCTCTTCGGCCAGCTCGGTTTCGGTGGCGGTCATGCGCTCGCGGGAGAAGTCATTCACTTCCAGGCCCTGAACGATTTCCCAGTCGCCGTTTTTGCAAACGCACGGGTAGGAATAGATCAGACCTTCCTGGATGCCGTAGGAGCCGTCGCTGTAGATGCCCATGGACACCCAGTCGCCGTCGTCACTGCCCAGCGCCCAGCTGCGCATGTGGTCGACCGCGGCGTTGGCGGCGGACGCGGCGGAGGACGCGCCCCGTGCCTTGATGATGGCGGCGCCGCGCTGCTGCACGGTGGGGATGTAGTCGTTCTCGTACCAGTCCTGCTCGACCTGATCGATGGCGGCTTTGCCGTCCACTTCGCAGTGGTGCAGATCCGGGTACTGGGTGGAGGAGTGGTTGCCCCAGATGGTCATCTTCTTAACGTCGTTGATGCTCTTGCCCAGCTTGTTGCCCAGCTGCGCCATGGCGCGGTTGTGGTCCAGGCGGGTCATGGCGGTGAACTGACGCGGATCGATGTCCGGCGCGTTGCGCTGGGCGATCAGGGCGTTGGTGTTGGCCGGGTTGCCGACCACCAGCACCTTGATGTCGCGGCTGGCGACTTCGTTGATGGCCTGGCCCTGGGCGGAGAAGATCGCCGCGTTGGCTTCCAGCAGGTCCTTGCGCTCCATACCCGGACCGCGCGGACGGGCACCGACCAGCAGGGCGTAATCGGCGTCCTTGAACGCCACCTTGGCGTCGTCGGTCTGCACGATGCCGTCAACCAGCGGGAAGGCACAGTCTTCCAGCTCCATGGCCACGCCTTTCAGCGCTTCCAGGGCGGGGGTGATTTCGAGAAGCTGGAGGATAACCGGCTGGTCTTTGCCGAGCATGTCGCCGGAGGCGATGCGGAACAGCAGGGAATAGCTGATCTGGCCAGCGGCGCCGGTGACAGCTACGCGTACGGGTGCTTTCATTAAAAATCTCCTTGGAATCGTCGGGAGAACTGAGGAGCCTCTGAATACGACCTTGGCTAGGAAGTGCGCATTCGGAGGTTCCCCGGGCCGCGCGCATTATAGAGTAGCTGATGGGCGAGCGCACGGATCGGTGCGGATCGGCGCCAAACCGGCGTCTCAGTGGCCGCCGCTGTCCCGGTAGCTCACCGGGGTGACGCCGAACCAGCGCTTGAAGGCGCGGTTGAAGGCGCTCTGCTCGGAATAGCCCAGATCCAGGGCGATCTGGTTCACCGAGCGGTTGCTGTGCAGCAGCCAGTCGCAGGCCAGCCGGCGCCGTTCTTCTTCCAGCAGGGCTTCGTCGATGACCAGTGCGTTGCAGGGCCGGGAGAACGACACCGGGCAGCCGAACAGGCGCTGGTATTCGCCGCTGTCGCCATCATTTCGCTTTTTGTTCGCGGGCCAGTTTATTGACCTTGCGGTTGATGCGGTCGAGCTTTTTGTTGAGGGCGTCCATTTCGTCCCGGGTGGGCAGGCCGAGGGTGTGGGCCAGGCGGGTGCGCCATTGTTCCGCGTCGCCGCTCTTGCCGGTTTTGGCCCGCAGGGATTCGCCGCTTTTGATCAGCTCCTGAAAGAATTCGTTACCGGATTCGCTGAGCCGGGTCACCGCGCCCTGGGCCGCTTTGCTAAGCTTGTCCGCCGTGGCGCTGATTTCCGTGCTTAAATCGGACAGCTTCGCGTTCAGGGTGGTGGCCGGGGATTCGGTGTTTGCTTGTGTGTCGCTCATGAGTAAGGGTCTCCTTATCCAACATCAGTGGCGCCGATGGTAAGCAACCCGGCGTTTTGGGTATCTTTTGTTGTCTGACAATTAAACAAGGTGTTCCGCCGAGCCGGGACACATCGGGAGAGAGTGCATGAAGGTAGAGCTTCCCCAGGGTGGGTATCAGAGCCTCGCCGGCGACGGCGTGGTGGAATTCCGGGGCGTGCCGTTCGCGCTGCCGCCGTTGGGCGAGCTGCGGTTCAAGGCGCCCCGGCCGTTGCCGGACAGCGACCGGAGCGTCAACGCGGACCGCTATCCGTTGCCGTCGCTGCAGGTCAAGAACCCGCTGATGGGCGTGGAGGACTCCGGGGAAGACTGCCTGTACCTGAATATCTGGGTGCCCGAGGGGGAGGGGCCCTTCCCGGTGATGCTCTGGTACCACGGTGGCGGTTATATCGCCGGCTCGGTGTCCCAGCCGCTGTATAACGGCGCCGCGCTGGCGGCCAGCCAGAAGGTGGTGGTGGTGCACGCCGCCTATCGGCTGGGCGCCCACGGATTCGCCGACTTCGCCGCCATCGCGCCGGAGCTGGAGGCGGACAGCAACCTGGGCCTGCGCGACCAGGTGGCGGCGCTGGAATGGGTCAACCGGCACATCGAAGCGTTCGGCGGCCGGCCCGACCGGGTCACCCTGTTCGGCGAATCCGCCGGCGGCTTCAGTGTCGCCACCCTGATGGCCACGCCCCGCGCCCGGCCCCTGTTCCAGGGCGCCATCGTGCAATCCGGCGCCGGCGACTTCGCGCTCGCCCCGGAAGAGGTGGCCAAGGTGACCCGCGCCTTCGTGGAGGCGCTGCCGGGCGAGGGCAGCGCCGCCGACAAGCTGCGCCAGGCCGACCCGAAAGCCTGGATCGCCGCCCAGAATCAGGCCCTGCGCACCCTGGTCAAACGCGGCCTGCGCGACACCACGCCGCAATTCGCGATGAATTTCCAGCCGATGGTGGACGGCGACCTGCTGCCGCGTCTGCCGGTGGACGCCATCGCCGACGGCGAGGCCCGCGATATCGCCCTGATGGCCAGCGTCTGCCGCGACGAATACCACTTCTTCCAGTACGCCGGGCCGATGGCGGGCTTCCCCTCGGTGGAGGAATTGCGCCGCTTCGACGAGGCGGAAATCCTGCGCCGCTTCCAGCGCGCGCTGCCGCAGCACGGCCAGCAGGCGCTCAGCTACTACCAGCGCACCGTCACGCCGGACCCGCAGCGCAGCAACATGGACTGGTTCTCGGCCATGGAGACCGACCGGCTGTTCCGCGTGCCCACCCTGCGGCTGCTCGACGCCCAGGCCGCCCACCGGGACGACACCCGGGGCTTCCAGTTCACCTGGACCAGCCAGCAGTTCGGCGTGCCCATGGGCGCCTGCCACGTGATCGACGTGCCGTTCGTGTTCGGCGTCACCGACACCCCGGCGGGCATGTTCTTCACCGGCGGCGGCGAGCCGGCCCGCGCTCTGGCGGCCGAGGTGCAGAAAGTCTGGGGGGATTTCGCCCACGGGCGGGCAGTGCAGGGCCCAGCCTGGAAGGACACCCGCCGGGTGCGCCAGTTCGGTCCCGGCGACGCGGAAGCCGCCTTGCTGGACGCGGACGGCGAAGCCCTGTGGGCGGACATCATTCCCGTGCCGGGGACTGCAAAACCGGGCCAGGGCGCGTAAAATAGCGGCCCTGTCACCCCTCAGGAGTACCCCGATGTCCGTGGCCGAGGCCATTGAAAGCAAAGTGCGCGACGCCCTGCCGGTCGCGCACCTGGAACTGGAAAACGAAAGCCACCGGCACAATGTGCCGGCCAACTCGGAAACCCACTTCAAACTGGTGCTGGTGTCCGACGCCTTCCAGGGCCAGATGCCGGTGCGGCGCCACCAGGCCGTCTACCAGGCGCTGGCCGAGGAGATGAAAGGGCCGGTGCACGCGCTCGCCCTGCATCTTTTCACGCCGGAGGAATGGCGTGCCCAGGGCGGTGACGTGGCCGACTCCCCGGACTGCCGGGGCGGCGACGGCCAGGCCAAGGAGAAGGCGCGATGAGTCCGGCCCCGCACCACGGCGAGGGGCCCATCGTGGTGGCGGCCTTGTACCGCTTTACCCGCCTCGACGACTACCAGGCCCTGCGTGAGCCGCTGCTGGCGGCGATGCTCGAGCGTGACGTGCGCGGCACCCTGTTGCTGGCCCACGAAGGCATCAACGGCACCATCTCCGGCGCCCGCGACGATGTCGACGCGATCGTCGGCTGGCTGCGCGCGGATCCCCGTTTCCAGGACATGGAATACAAGGAGTCCTTCGCCGCCGAGCACCCCTTCCTGCGCACCAAGGTGAAACTCAAGAAAGAGATCGTCACCATGGGCGTGGAGGACCTCGACCCCAACGCCAACCGGGGCACCTACCTGGAAGCCGAGGAGTGGAACCGGGTGATCGCCGATCCGGAAACCCTGGTGATCGATACCCGCAACGACTACGAGTACGAAGTGGGCACCTTCCAGGGCGCGGTCAATCCCAACACCAAGGCGTTCCGGGAATTCCCGGAGTATGTGAAGCAGCACCTGGACCCCGCCAGGCACAAGAAGGTGGCGATGTTCTGCACCGGCGGCATTCGCTGCGAGAAGTCCACCGCCTACCTGCGCGAGCAGGGCTTCGAGGAGGTCTACCACCTCAAGGGCGGCATTCTGAAGTACCTGGAGGAGACGCCGCCGGAGGCGTCGCTGTGGCAGGGCGAATGCTTTGTCTTCGACGAGCGCGTCACCGTCGACCAGGCACTGCGGCCGGGCGGTTATGACCAGTGCCACGCCTGCCGGCGTCCGATCAGCGAGGACGACAAGGCTTCGCCGCTGTACCGGAAGGGCGTGTCCTGCCCGCGCTGTTACCACGAATCGTCGGCGGAGCAGAAAGCCCGCTTCGCCGAGCGTCAGAAGCAGATCGAGCTGGCCCGGCAGCGGGGGACCCGTCATCTGGGTGTCGATCAGCACGCTGATAGCGATCCGTCTCCAGACTGAGTCTGCCTGCCCGGGCTTTCTCTCCAGAGAGCCCGCGCCGGGTTCGGGTGGGCCCGTCCAGGACACGCCACGAGTACATCCCTGTAGGCTCGGCGTTTGGCCATCCCTGGCCAAACACGGTCCTGGACGGGCCCACCCGATCCCGGCGCTCCTTGGAAGATTCGCCGCCATGGGCGGCTACGAAGCCAGCTCTGTGGGAGCTTGCCTTGCAAGCGAAAGGGTGGCGCCAGCCACCCGGCGGGATTCCAGAGGCCTTGTTTGTGCGGTCGTTAGAGGTCTCTCTGGGATCCTGCCGGGAGCTTCGCTCCCTTTCGCGGGCTGGGCCCGCTCCGACAGGTCCGTTCCTACACGCTCGACTCGGTGGCGGGGGTGGGGTCTTTGCCGGGTTCGGGGTGGCAGCCGGCCTGGCCGCGCCAGTCGGGGGCCAGGCCGAAGCGCAGTTCGCCGGTGGTGATGGTGCTGGTGCCGGAGAAGAAGAACATGCCCAGGGTGATCAGCTGCAGGCTGAGGATCACGCCCGGGCGCCACAGCGCGTCCAGGCCGGCGCCGAGGGAGGGCGCGGCCGCCGTGGTGGCCGGCAGCAGCAGGCTGATCAATACGCCGTAGCCGGCGGCCAGCAGCGCCATGCTCTGGTAGGCGGAGAAGCGGCGGCTGCCGCCGCGGTAGTCGGCGCGCAGGAATTCCGAGTAGACCCGCCACAGCTGGCTGCCCACCAGGGCCAGGGCGAACGCCGCCGCGTACAGGCCGTGGAAGAACAGGCTGGTGCAGAGCAGCGCCAGGGCGGTGTGCAGCACGCAGGTGACCGCCTGGATCGGCACCACGCTGACCGCTTCCATGTCGCCGGCGAAGGCGATCTTCTTGGTTTTGCCCAGGAACACGTGGTTCAGCCGGCCGAAGCAGCGCTTGGCCCAGCGTGGCGCCAGGTGCACCGGCTTGCCGTAGCAACAGCCGAAGCTGATGCAGGCCAGGCGGCCGACGCCTTCGCCGAGCACATAGGCGATCGCCATGGCGGCGAGCAGCGGCATGATCGGCAGGGCGGTCTGCCAGGTGGCGCGGGCGATGGCGTCCGCGCCCCATAGAAGCAGGGGCGCCAGCAGGATACCGATGAAGCTGGCGCCGCCGACGGTGAAGCCGTGGCGGTTCTTCTCCACCACGCTGGCGATGATCTTGGCCGCCGGCAGGCAGATGGCGAGCACCCCGGCGGTGAGCCCCAGGGCGATGGCCAGCGGCACCCGCGAGGCGCCGGTGAGCACGATGAAGGTGGCCACCCCCAGGCCGCCGGCGAGGCCGGTGAACAGGCCGTAGAAGGTGAGGTTGAGGCCGCGCCAGGAGCCGTCGCTGTTCTTCGCCAGGGGCAGGGAAGCGACGAATTGCCAGCGTTCGCGGGGCAGCTCCCGGAACAGCACCCGGTAGACGACGGCGAACACCACGGCCAGGGCCAGTATCAACAGATCCGCGTGCATGGTTTTCTCCCGTGAACGTTGTCCCTTGATCGGTACCGGCAGGCTAGGTCGGCGTTGCGGACGCGCCGGTGACAGGGGGGTGACGGTTCGGTGACCGCCGCCGCGTGGACAAGGCGCGGTGACCGAATTATGGTGCATAAAAAAGCACTGGTGCCCGCACGGGCACACGGGGGATAAACCATGGAAAGGGTAAGCACGCTGATTATCGGCAGCGGCTTCGGCGGTGCCGTGATGGCCTGCCGGCTGGCGGAAAAAGGGGACAAGGTGGTGGTGCTGGAACGCGGACGGCGCTGGCTGCCGGAGGACTACCCCAGCGTCAGCCAGCGCGACTGGTTGTGGGACGAGGATCAGCCGGAGCAGCAGAACGGCTGGCTGGATTTCCGCTATTTCGGCGACATGAGCGTGGCGCTGGGCGCGGGGGTCGGCGGCGGCTCGCTGATCTACGCCAATGTCAGCGTGGCGCCGCCGCCGGAAGTGTTCGAGCACGGCTGGCCGGAGGCGATCCGCTTCGACATCCTGCGCGAGCATTTCCGGGTCAGCGGTGAAATGCTCAATGTGCAGACCCTGCCGGACCATCAATGGACCCCGCGTACCCGCCTGATGCACGAAGCCGCCGACAAGCTCGGCCAGCGGCACCGCTTTCGCGTGGTGCCCCAGGCGATCAGCTTTGATCCGGACTGGCACGACGGCCTGGACAACGCCTACAGCTATTCGCGCAGCAAGACCTGGACCAACGCCCAGGGGTGCACGCAGGGCACCTGCGTGCACTGCGGCAACTGCGACCTGGGCTGCCCGGTGCAGGCCAAGAACACCCTGGACCTCAACTATCTGGCGCGGGCCGAGCAGAAGGGCGCGGAGATCCGCTCGCTGCACCACGTGCGCTGGATCCGGCCGCTGCAGGGCGGCGGTTACGAGGTCGGCGTCAACGACCTGGACGCCCGCGCCTGGCGGCTGATCCGCGCCGACAAGGTGATCGTCGCCGCCGGTAGTGTCGGCTCCACCGAGTTGCTGCTGCGCTGCCGCGATCAGTACAAGACGCTGCCCAAGCTGAGCTGGGCGCTGGGGCGTGGCTGGACCAGCAACGGCGACTTTTTCACCCCGGCGTTTTATCCCGACCGCGATCTGGCGCCGAGCCGGGGACCGACGATTACCTCCGCCATCGATTATCTGGACGGCAGCGATGGCGGGGCGCGCTATTTCGTCGAGGACGGCGGCATTCCGGATCTGCTCGGCAACCTGCTGCGCCACGCCGGCAAACACCCCAAGCTGGCGCGCACCCGGCTGGCGGCGGCGCTGCTGGAATACCGCCGCGACAACACTCCGTTCGAGAACATGATGCCCTGGTTCGGGCAGGCCCGGGACGAGCCGGGCGGCCGCTTCTACCTGGGGCGCCGCTGGTACGCGCCCTGGAAGCGCGACCGCCTGCGTCTGAGCTGGGATTACCGCAAGGCGGAGCAGGCGGTGCAGGGGCTGGCGGACCGCCATCTGGCGCTCACCGAGGTCACCGGCGGGCGCGCCAACACGCCGGCCACCTGGCGCTGGTTCAAGAACCTGATCACGCCGCACCCGCTGGGCGGCTGCAATATGGCCGATACCGTGAAACAGGGTGTGGTCAACCACGCCGGTGAGGTGTTCAATTATCCTCAGTTGTTCGTGGTCGACGGCGCCACGGTGCCCGGCTCCCTGGGGCTGAACCCGTCGCGGACCATCGCCGCGCTGGCGGAGCACGCCGCCGCGCAATGGCGCTGAACCTTATCCGGCAGCAAGCGAGACCTTATGAGTGACGACAACCGATACCATGTACGCCTGACCGGCGAGCTGATGGGCGGCGCCGACGCCGACCGGGTGGCGGCGAACCTGGCGCGCCTGTTCAAGATGCCGGAAGAGAAGGCCGCCTTGCTGGTCAGCGGTAAACCACGGGTGGTCAAGAAGGACGCGGACGAAGCCACGGCGCGCAAATTCCAGGTGGCCCTGCGGCAGGCCGGCGCCCGCTGCGAGCTGCTGCCGGTGGACGGTGGAGCCGCGACAGCCGCGCCGCAACCCACCGCTGCCGCCCCGGCCGCCCCGCAAGCGGAGGGCTCAGAGGCCGCTGTAGCCCCGGCGGCGAGCGCCGATCAGCGCAGCGGTGATATTGAAACGGTGGGCACGATTCGTACCGGCGGCACCGGTTTCAGTGGTGCCTTCGAGGTCGCGCCGGTGGGCGCGGATCTGGATACATCGGAGAGAGGTCAGACGGCGGCGGCGCCGGATACCAGTCATCTATCCATGGCCGAGCCAGGCGCCGACCTGGAACCGCTCAAACCACACCAGGAGGCGGTGGTGCCGGATATCAGCCATTTATCGATCAAAACGGACTAACTTTGTGGGAGCTTGCTTGCAAGCGAAAGGGCGGCGTCAGCCGCCCGGCGGGATACCAGAGGCCTTGTTTGTGCTGCTGTTAGACGTCTCTCTGGGATCCTGCCGGGCGCTTCGCACCCTTTCGCGGGCGGGGCCCGCTCCCACAAGGCGGCACCTTGGCCCGCCTCAGCCCTGGGGGCCGTCCGGTCCCTGGAAGTGCAGCATCATTTCTTCCAGCACGTCGGGGATGCCGTTGGCCATCTGCCGCACCAGCTGGCTGTCGTTCCAGACTTCGTCCAGGGCCGGGTCGTCGTCGACGCCGGAGATCAGCAGCATGGGCAGCAACCAGGTGGCCATGGGGTCGTCGTCCTCGTCGCTGTGCCAGCGCTCTTCATGCAGCAGCATGCCGCTCAGGAAACCGGCGCACCAGGACGCCAGGTCGGCGCCGTCGTCTTCGCGGTAGGGGTCGAGCAGGCAGGGCAGGGTGATGCGCTCGCCGCCCAGGGTGTCGGTGAGCAGGCGGCCGCGCAGTTCGTCCAGCGCCCCGGCCACCGCCTCCGGCAAGGACATCTCCAGCGCCAGACCGAAATCCGCCGGGCCGTTGTAGGGCCCCACGGTGAAGGCGCAAATCAGGCCGTGGGTCTCCACCCAGGAGGGGGCCTCCTCGCCCTGGCCGGCGAAGTAGGTTTCCACGGTGTGTTTCAGGTGGGGGTTGGAAATTCCGCTCATACTGTCGCCGCTGCCGTTAATTGGGACGGCAAGGATACCCGCTTGCCGACGCCGCTGAAACCGGCGCCCGCGCTCAACTGCTGCGCAGGGTGTCGCGGCCGGCGGCTTTGGCCTGGTAGAGCGCCTGGTCGGCCCGTTCGATGAACGCCAGCGCGGACTCGCCCCAGTGATGGCCGGCCAGCCCGCAGGACAGCGTGATCCGCAGGGACGGGTCGAAGTCATAGCGCTGCTCGGCGAACTTTTCCTTCAGACGGGTCATGGCCGCCTCGCAGTCGGCGTGGTCGGATTGCGGGAACAGCACCACGAATTCCTCGCCGCCGTAGCGGGCGAGCACGTCGGAGCGCCGCAGACACTGGCTGGCGAGCGCGGCGAAGCGTTTCAGCACCTCGTCCCCGGCGGGGTGGCCGTAGGTGTCGTTGATGCTCTTGAAATGGTCCAGGTCCACCACCGCGATGTGCAGGGGAATGTGTTCGCGGTCGGTGCGGGAAAGCTCCTCTTCCAGCCGCTCGAGGAAATGGCGGCGGTTGAACAGGTCGGTGAGTTCGTCGCGGATGGCGATGCTGGCCAGCCGGTCGAGAGCCTGGCGCAGGGATTCACGCTGGGCGCGGAAGCGCTGCTGCAGATTGTGGATATAGCCGCCCATGTAGACGAACCAGGCGAGGATCAGCGCCAGCACGCCCCACTGGCTCAACGACAGGGCGAGAATCTGGGTCAGCGGCAACTGCACCCACTCATAGACCAGCAGCACCGTGAACGACAGCTGGGCGCTCGCCGCCATCACGATTTGCTGGCGGCGATCCAGGGAAAATACCCCGAACGTCATCATGATCAGGTAGAGACTGAGCAGGGCGCCGCGCAGCTCGCGGGCGTAATAGAGCAGCAGGGTGATCACCACGATACCGGCGAACATCTGCACCATGGTCAGGCTGGGGTCCTTGAAGCGCTCGGTGAAGCCGCTGCGCACCAGTGCGAACACCACCAGGTTGGCGGCGAACAGGCTGCCGAAGATCAGCAGGTGGGGCGTGCGCGGATCGAAGGCGGCGATTTCCACGCCCACCACGGTGCCGGCCCAAAGCAGCAGATAGGAATAGATGGCCATGAGTTGCCGGCGCAGCCGCAGGGCGCGCTCGGGACGGTGAGAAAGAACCAGCTTTATGTTGTTATTCAATGCAAAGGCCCGCCTGGTTTTTGCCACCCCTGGCTGCTTCTCAAGGTGTCCGGCCCCTGAGATGAACGCTGCATCTCATACTTTATCATTGTGTCATGGTTCACACTTTAGTCTTTGCTGGTACCAAAGCAAGGGTATGACTTGCCGGTCACACCGAAATAGTGCCAGACTCGTCGAGTTAAACAAACGTTTGATTGGTTTATGAGGATGCCATGTCCACCGATTTGCCTATCGACCTGAGATTGTCCGAGGAGCAGCGCATCAGCCGCGAAGGCATGCGCCGCTTTGCCTCCCAAACAATGGCGCCCGGCGCCCGTGCCGCCGATGAAGCGGCCGCCGCCGACCCCGGGGTGCTGGCGGGCATCGCCGGCTTCGGCCTGACCCTGATGAGCCTGCCCGAAGCCCTGGGCGGTGCCGGCCTGCCGCGCTCGCCGATGGGCAATGTGCTCGCCTGCGAGGACCTGGGGGAGGGCGACCTGAGCCAGAGCCTGGCGGCGCTGGCGCCGCTGGGCGTGGTTAACGCGCTGCTGGACTTCGGCGACGAGGCCCAGCACGAGGCCTGGCTGCCCCGTTTCGCCAGCGAAGCGCCGGTGCCGGCGGCGGTGGCGCTGGCGGAGCCGCGCGCCACCTTCGAGCCCGGCGACCCGCACACCCGGGCCCGCCGCGACGGCGACGATTATATCCTGGATGGCGAAAAATGCCTGATCCCGCTGGTCGAACAATGTCAGCTGTTCCTGGTGGTGGCCGCCACCGACGACGGCCCGGCGGCGTTTATCGTCGAGGCGGACAGCCCCGGCCTGAGCCGGGCGCGGCAGGATTACATGGGCCTGCGCAGCGCCGAGCCGGGCACCCTCACCCTGGAAGGAGTGCGGGTGCCGGCGTCCCAGCGTCTCGCCAACTTCGATCTGGAGCGGCTGGTGAGCCTGTCGCGGATCGGTCTGGCGGCGCTCGCCACCGGGTGCTGCCAGGCGGTGCTGGAGCAGTGCGTGCCCTACGCTCTGGAGCGCAAGGCGTTCGGTGAAGCGATCGCCCGGCGCCAGTCGGTGGCGTTCATGATCGCCGACATGGGCATCGAGATCGAAGGCATGCGCCTTCTCACCTGGCGGGCCGCCAGCCGCGCGGAACAGGGCCTGCCGTTCCAGCGCGAGGCCTACCTGGCGTTTCTGCAGAGCATGGAAAAAGCCATGCGCATCGCCACCGACGGCGTGCAGGTGTTCGGCGGCGCCGGCTTCGTGCGCGACTACCCGCTGGAAATGTACTACCGGAACCTGCGTGGCCTGTCGGCCCTGCACGGCGCGCTGATGGTGTGAGGAGAGTTGCCATGATCAATTTCGAACTGCCCAAGTCCCTGAAAAATCTCCAGAACATGACCCACCAGCTCGCCGAGCAGGGGTTCCGGCCGATCTCGCGCAAATACGACCGCATCGAGCATGGCGACACCCCGGCGGAGCTCAAGCCGCTGGCGCAGATGATCGCCGCCGGCCGCCCCCGTGGCGGCGGCAAAAGCGACAAGGCGGACGCCGATCCGGAGGCGGTCAAGAACGGCAGCAACCTGATGGGCATCGTCAGCGTCGAGGAGATGTGCTGGGGCGACACCGGCCTGATGCTGTCCCTGCCGGCCTCCGGGCTGGGTAACGCGGCGATCCAGGCGGTCGGCACGGCGGAGCAGAAAGAGCAGTACGGCAAGCTCTACTGCGCCATGGCGATCACCGAGCCGGGCGCCGGCTCCGATTCGGCGGCGATCAGCACCACCGCCCGCCGCGACGGCGACGAGTGGGTGCTCAACGGAGAGAAAATCTACTGCACCGGCGGCCAGCGCTGTGATGCCGTGGTGGTGTGGGCGACCCTGGACAAGTCACTGGGCAAGGCGGCGATCAAGTCGTTCATCGTGCCCCGGGACAACCCCGGCATGCAGCTGGCGCGGGTCGAGGACAAGATGGGCCTGCGCATCTCCGATACCGCCGCGCTCTCCTTCACCGAGTGCCGGATTCCCCTGGACCATGTGCTCGGTTCGGCGGAGATCGCCGACACCGAGGCGGCCCGCAAGAAGGCCTTCGGCGGAGTCATGCAGACCTTCGACAACACCCGGCCGATGGTCGCCGCCATGGCCCTGGGCGTGGCCCGCGCCGCGCTGGAAATCACTACGGAAATCCTGGAAAAAGAAGGGGTTAAGGCGGATTTCTCGAAAACGCCTTATAACTCCAGCGCCATTGAGCTGGAGCTCTACCGCCTGGAGGCGGACCTGGACGCGGCCCGTCTGATGACCTACAAGGCGGCCTGGATGGCGGACAACGGCCAGGCCAATTCCAAGGAAGCCTCCATGTGCAAGGCCAAGGCCGGCCGCATGGGCAACGATGTGACGCTCAAGTGCGTGGCGCTGTGCGGCGAGCTGGGCTACTCCGAGCGCTATCTGCTGGAGAAGCTGGCGCGGGATTCCAAGATCATCGACATCTTCGAAGGCACCCAGCAAATCCAGCAACTGATCGTCGCCCGCCATCTGCTGGGGCTGTCCTCCCGGGAACTGAAATGAGTCGCGGCGGCCGGCCGATCTGCTAGCATGCGGGACATTGATACGCATTCAATGTCCCATTGCAGGAGACCGGCATGTCGTCATCACTGGCCGATCAGGTGATCTGGATCACCGGTGCCTCTTCCGGCATCGGTGAAGCGGTGGCTTCCGAATACGCCCGCTACGGCGCCAAACTGGTGCTCTCGGCGCGCCGCCGTGAAGAGCTGGAGCGGGTGCGCGCCGGGCTGGTCAACGCCGACGAGCACCTGGTGCTGCCGCTGGACCTGACCGACCAGGACGCCATGGCGCCGGCCACGGAAACGGTGCTGCGGCATTTCGGCCGGCTCGACCAGGTGGTGCATAACGGCGGCATTTCCCAGCGCTCGCTGGTGCGCGACACCGACATGGCCGTGGACCGGCGCATCATGGAGGTGAACTACTTCGGCGCCGTGGCGCTCACCAAGGCGGTGCTGCCGGCGTTCATCCGCCAGGGTGGCGGCCGCTTCGTGGTGGTCACTTCGCTGGTGGGCGAGCTGCCCACCCCCAAACGCTCCGCCTACAGCGCCAGCAAGCACGCCCTGCACGGCTTCTTCGAGGCCCTGCGCGCCGAGGAATTCGACAACGGCGTGCGCGTGACCCTGGTGCTGCCGGGCTTTATCCGCACCCAGGTGTCGGTCAACGCGCTCACCGCCGACGGCAGCGCCCAGGGCCGCATGGACGACCTGCAGGCCAACGGCATGGACCCGGCGCTGTGCGCCCGGCGCCTGGTGGAGGCCGTGCAGCGCGGCCGCGATCAGGTTATCATCGCCGGCCGCGAGGGGGCCGGGCTCTATTTGAAACGCTGGTCACCGGCCCTGTATCGTCGCGTGATTCGCAAGGTCAAGGTGACCTGAGCCTTTTCCACCATTCGTTCTCCGCTATCCGACAGCCGACTATGAGCACCGCCGATACCTTCGCCGATACCCAAATGGACGCCAAGCACCGCACCCGTCTCAACAAGCTGCAGAAGAAGCTGCGCCGCGAGACCGGCCGGGCGATCGCCGACTTCAATATGATTCAGGACGGCGACAAGGTGATGGTGTGCCTGTCCGGCGGCAAGGATTCCTACACCATGCTGGAGATTCTGCGCAATCTGCAGCACTCCGCGCCGGTGGATTTCGAGCTGGTGGCGGTGAACCTGGACCAGAAGCAGCCCGGCTTCCCGGAGCATGTGCTGCCCGAGTATCTGGAAAAGGAAGGGGTGAACTACCACATCCTGGAGAAAGACACCTATTCCATCGTCAAGGAGAAGGTGCCGGAGGGGAAAACCACCTGCGGCCTGTGCTCGCGCCTGCGGCGCGGCAGCCTGTACGGCTTCGCCGAGGAGATCGGCGCCAACAAGATCGCCCTTGGCCACCACCGTGATGACATCGTGGAAACCCTGTTCCTGAACATGTTTTTCGGCGGCAAGATGAAAGCCATGCCGCCCAAGCTGCGCAGCGACGACAACCGTAACGTGGTGATCCGCCCGCTGGCCTACTGCCGGGAAAAGGACATCATCGAATTCGCGCGCTACAAGCAGTATCCGATTATTCCCTGCAACCTGTGCGGCTCCCAGGAGAACCTGCAGCGCCAGGCGGTGAAGGACATGCTGCGGCGCTGGGACAAGGAGCACCCGGGCCGGGTGGAGAGCATCTTTTCCTCGATCCAGAACATCGCCCCCTCGCAGCTGGCCGACACCAGCCTGTTCGACTTCGAGCACCTGGAACAAGGCCAGAACCAGGGCGGCGCCGGCGCCCACCGGCTGGACGTGGTGAACCTGTTCGGTTAGCGGTGACCGGCCAGCCGCGCTTGCCACATGATTCGCGCCGCCGTTTCCGCTAAAATACGCACCGCCCTGTGGCCGGCAGGGTGGCCGCCCGCCGCCCCGGCCCTCTCTCTTCGCACTCTCGACCTGAAAGGTAGGAGCACATGACCGATCGAATCAAAAAAGGTGGCCTTGAGATTGCCGCCGAACTCCATGACCTGGTAGCCAACGAGATCGCTCCCGGCACCGGTGTGGAGGCGGATCATTTCTGGACGCAGATGGAGAACATCCTGGCGGACCTGGTGCCGCGCAACGAGATGCTGCTCACCAAGCGCGACCAGATGCAGGAAGTGATCGACGTCTTTCACATGGAGAAGAAGGGCGCCAAGATCGACTTTCAGGAGTACAAGGAACTCCTCGAGGAGATCGGCTATCTGCTGCCCGAAGGCGAGGATTTCAAAGTGGGTACCGCCAATGTGGACGAGGAAATCGCCCATATCGCCGGTCCCCAGCTGGTGGTGCCGGTGCGCAACGCACGCTTCGCCCTGAACGCGGCCAACGCCCGCTGGGGCAGTCTCTATGACGCCCTCTACGGCACCGACATGATTTCCGACGAAGGCGGGGCCGAGAAGGGCGGCGCCTATAATCCCAAGCGCGGCGACAAAGTGATCGCCTGGGCGCGCGATTTCCTGGACCAGTATTTCCCGCTGGCCGACGGCTCGCACAAGGACAGCACCGGCTACGCCATTGTTGACGGCAAACTGGTGGTGCGCCTGAAGGACGGCGAGAGCGGCCTGAAGGACGAAAGCCAGCTGCAAGGCTACCGCGGCGACGCGGGCAAGCCGGACGGCGTGCTGCTCAAGCACAACAACCTGCACGCGGAAATCCAGATCGACGATCAGCACCCGATCGGCGCCGAGGACCCGGCCCACGTGAAGGACGTGCTGATGGAGTCCGCCATCACCACGATCCAGGACTGCGAGGATTCCGTGGCCGCGGTGGACGCCGAAGAGAAGGTCGAGGTGTACCGCAACTGGCTGGGCCTGATGAAAGGCGACCTGAGCGAGAGCTTCGAGAAGGGCGGCCAGCGCGTCACCCGTGATCTCAACCCGGACCGCGAATACACCGCCCTGGACGGCTCCACCCTGACCCTGCAGGGCCGCTCCCTGCAGCTGGTGCGCAACGTGGGCCACCTGATGACCAACCCGGCGATCCTCTACAACGGCGAGGAAATCCCCGAGGGCATCATGGACGCCATGATCACCGTGCTGGCGGCCATGCACGACCTGAAGAAGACCGAAGGTCCGCGCAACAGCCGCACCGGCTCCGTGTACATCGTGAAGCCGAAAATGCACGGCCCCGAGGAAGTGGCCTTCGCGGTGGAGCTGTTCGAGCGCGTCGAGGACGCCCTCGGCCTGCCCGAGAACACCCTGAAGATCGGCATCATGGACGAAGAGCGCCGCACCACCGTCAACCTGAAGGAGTGCATCCGCGAAGCCAAGGACCGCGTGATCTTCATCAACACCGGCTTCCTGGACCGCACCGGCGACGAGATCCACACCTCCATGCAGGCCGGTCCGATGGCGCGCAAGGGCGACATGAAAGGTCTGCCCTGGATCAACGCCTACGAGAACTGGAACGTGGACATCGGTCTGGAGTGCGGCCTCAAGGGCGTGGCGCAGATCGGCAAGGGCATGTGGCCCAAGCCCGACGAAATGGCGGAAATGATGGCCACCAAGGCCGGCCACCCGAAAGCCGGCGCCAACTGCGCCTGGGTGCCGTCACCCACCGCCGCCACCCTGCACGCCACCCACTACCACGAGATCAACGTGCAGGACGTGCAGGATCAGATCGCCAAGCGCGAGCGCGCGTCCCTGGACGACATCCTCACCATCCCGCTGCTCGACCGCGAGCTCAGCGCCGAGGAAATCCAGCAGGAGCTGGACAACAACGCCCAGGGCATCCTCGGTTACGTGGTGCGCTGGATTGACCAGGGCGTGGGCTGCTCCAAGGTGCCCGACATCAACAACGTGGGCCTGATGGAAGACCGCGCCACCTGCCGGATCTCCAGCCAGCACATCGCCAACTGGTTGATGCATGACGTGGTCAGCAAGGACCAGGTGATGGAAACCATGAAGCGCATGGCCAAGGTGGTGGACGAGCAGAACGCCGGCGACCCGACCTACACCAACATGTCGGACGACTTCGACGGCAGCCTGGCCTTCAAGGCCTCCTGCGACCTGGTGTTTGAAGGCGCCGAGCAGCCCAGCGGCTACACCGAGCCGGTTCTGCACCGCCGTCGCCTGGAGCTGAAAGCCAAACGCGGCTGATTCTCCACGACGCTTGCAGCACCATGAAAAAGCCCAGCCCGGCCTTGAGCCGGGCTTTTTTTTGTTCGCGGGAGCGGGCCCGCTCCCACAATTCGCTTTATTCGCCGCCGATTTCCACTTTGACTTCCAGGGGCAGCGAAAAGCGGTCGCTGCGCGTGCTGGCGCCACCCAGGCCGGTGGCGGACTGGCTTTCGCTGACCGTGATCTGCCCGAGCGGCTGCCACTGCCCGGGAGTGACCACCAGGGTGCTGCTGGCTTCCTGGGTGCGGGCGCGGCGCCGGCCGGCGGGTTCATCGAAGCGTTGTTCGATGGTCAGGCGCACCCGGCCGTCGCTGGTGACCACCGGGGTGATGTCGATGCCCTGCTTGAGCGCCAGCAGCGCCGGGAACTGGGTGCCGGTGAGGGCCACCAGGCTGCCCTGGCTGATGCCCGCCGGGTGGCCGGACAGGGTGTTGATGCTGTAGCGGTCCTGGCGGCGGGTGGTGACGGTGTTGGCGCCGGCGCGCACGCCCTGGCCGTTGACGCGGATGTCGCCGCCGGACCCGCTGCTGTCGCCCTGGCGGCGCAGTTGTACCGTGACGGTGCGCGGCACCTCGGGCATGTCGCCGAGCGCGCCCAGTATCTCGTCGAAGTTGCGGTCGTCGGTGCGGATCACCAGCTTGCCCTGGTAGGCGTTGGCGTAGCCGCCTTCGGGCAGCAGCGGGCGGATCACCGGCAGCAGGGCCTCGGCGTCGGCGCGCTGGATCACATGGATCGACATCTCGTCGGCGCGGGCGGCGCCGGACAGCGACAGCAGCACCAGCAGGGCCAGAGCAAGACGTCGGGCCCGGGAGCCGCCGGGTAGCGGTGGTGGTGGCAGTAACGGCATCACGAAAGTCCCTGTTCGGCTGGAACCCGCATCATAGCCATAAGCCGCTGTCGCTGAATACCGGTCGGACAGGGCGCGCTCTAGGGCGTCACCCGGCGTCCGTCCTCCCAACGCGCTTTCACCAGCTCGCCGTCGCGGCCCCGCAGCCAGCCTTCGCCCTGGCGTTTACCGTCCTTGAAGGTGGCGCGGTAGCTCAGTTCGCCGTCCTGGAAGCGCTTCCAGGTGCCGGTGGCGTCGCCATGGTCGTAGTGCAGCTCGGCGATCAGCGCCCTGGAGGCGGAACGCAGGCGCCACTCGCCATGCAGTTCGCCGTCGGCGTTTTCAGTGCGCCAGGGACCGTGTTGTTTGTCTTGCCGGTAGTGCTTATAGGTCCAGCGTTCTCCTTCCGGGCCGCTGCGTTCGCGGACCTCGCCGTCCAATCGGCCCTGTTTGAATAGAAGAGCGCCTGTTCCGGCGCTTTCGCCGGGGAGTCGTACTGGGTGAAATAGCGACGCTCGGCGTGGCCGGTGGCGGCCAGCATCAGCAGCAGGGGCTCCAGCGCCAGCAAACAGCGGTGTTTCATTGTGGCAACTCCGGCAGTTCCGCGGTCAGGGTGCGGCTTTGCGGGTCCCGGCCACGCAGGAAGCGGACTTCCTTAACCGGGCCCCAGAAGCGGTGCACGCCTTCTCGTCCTCGCCGAGCGTCTGCAGCGCCAGGCCGGTCTCGTCGACGGCGGCGAAGCCCAGATGCGCGATGCCCCCGCAGTCGTCGCCCAGCACCACGCCGTTGTCCCCCTCGAAGCGGGCGCAGCCGGGGGCGTCCGGGGTCAGGGTGACGGTCTCCACCCGGGTGGGGCAGCGCGCCTCGACGGTGATCCTGCGGTAGTAGAAATAGCGGATTTGATCGTCCTCGGTGCGCAACTCGAAGCCGGGCCGGGTGCCTTCGGGCAGGTCATCGCCCTGGCCCACGGTGATCGCGTCCCCGGGCACCCAGATACTGGCCCGGCCGTTCACGGTGATCGGCTCGTCGCCGGGCATCGGGTGGTTCGGGGTGGGAATCAGCAGGTCGCGGCCCAGGTCCTGCGGGCCCGGTTCCGCCAGGCCATAGAAGCCGCCGGATTCCGCCAGGCGGTTCAAGGCCAGGCCCGCCGGCGCGTCGTCGGCGAGGCCGGTGAGGTCGAAGCTGGTTTGTTGTTGCAACGGCGCGGCGAGCGCCCAGTCCCCGGTGGTCACCAGGCGGTGCTCGTCGGTGTGATGGAAGAGGCTGTCCTCCAGGCTGTCGAGCAGGGTATTGACGTGCCCGGCGTCCCGCAGCGGTTGCAGCGATCCAGCCTCCATGAAGAACGGATCGGCTAGCCGGCGCTCGGTGTAATCCGCCTGCATCTCCGCCTGTATCGGGTCCACCTCCCAGTCCCTCACCGGGTAGTGGTAATGGCTTTGGCTGATCAGCAGCAGAGGCTGCTCCACCCGCGCGTTTTGCTCCGGCAGGGTCACGGTGCTGTGCAGGCGCAGCGCTTCGGGCCCGCCGGAGGGTCAGCGGGCGACCATGCGCGCCTGGCCGGTGACGCCGTCGCCGTCCAGGGTGAGGGCGATCAACACCCGGTCGCCGTCCCGGTCCAGCACCTCATAGTCGGCGGCGACGCTGGGCAGGCCCCACAGCGTGGCGTCCGCGTGCCAGGTGTCGCGGGGCGCGGGTCCCTGGGCAGGGGGACCGCCGTGGCGGTGGCCTGATCCAGCAGTTGCTGCACCTTGTCGCCGAAGCGCTCCACCAGAGTCTGGTAGAGCGCCTGGTCGGCGATGCGGTTGCGGACCAGGGCCTTGAGGTTCATGTCCTGGCTGTAGCCGTCGTACAGAGGGGTCATGGTCTGGTGGGCGACGAGCAGGAAATCGTCCTCGTAGTCGCTGTCGGGGCCGGATAGTCCTGGCAGGCGGTGATCAGGAAAAGGCAGAAAAAAGCCAACAAAAAACGCATAATGGCAAACTCCGTAAGTGCGGAATCGTAGCCAATATCGTCGCGGCAGGGTGGGCCGCGGGCCAAAAATGTGAATTAAGTTGTCCTAAATAATGCCCCATCTCGAGACACAGCATGTTTGCTAACAGCCGGGCGGTGACCACTAACCAGGAAGGGGTGCACCCCGCTCTGGAAACGACGGTGCGTCGCCACCTGGCGCACCCCTGGCGGGCGCCGCTTGGCGACCATGACCGCGAGGCGTTTGCCTGGGCGCAGGCCTGGGTGGGGACTTCCCGGCGGCCCCTGATTCTGGATTCGGGCTGCGGCACCGGCCGCTCGTCGATGCTGTTGGCGCGACGGCATCCGGAGGCGTTGGTGCTGGGGCTGGACCAATCGGCCCACCGCTTGGCGCGCGCGGAGCGGCGTTTCGATCCGCCTGACAATCTACTGCTGGTGCGCACCGACTGCGCCGGCTTCTGGCGCTTGTCGGAGGCGGCCGGCTGGCGGCCCTGGCGGCATTACCTCCTATACCCGAACCCCTGGCCGAAGAGCGCCCACTTGAAACGCCGCTGGCACGGTCACCCGGTGTTTCCGCATTTGTTGGCGTTGGGTGGCACGCTGGTGTTGCGCACCAACTGGGAGCTGTACGCTCGGGAGATGGCGGAGGCGCTGGCGCTGGCGGGCCTTTCGGCGCCGGTGAGCGCACTGGCGCCGGAGGGCGAGCCGCTCACCGACTTCGAGGATAAGTATCGGCATAGCGGTCATCGGCTTTGGGAGCTGATGACCGAAGGCTGAAAGCTGGCAGGCTAGAGGCGCAGTTCGCGCAGCTCCCGGTTGGCCCGGCCCCGTTCCCAGACGTGGGCGAACTCATCGGCCCGGCGTGGGCCCAGGGGCAGGGCGTGGGCGCACAGGGTCAGCCGCTCCGGGTGGGGCCAGCCGTGGGCCTCGAACAGGCCGGTGCGGTCGGCGACGGCGAAGCACAGACGCGGGTCCGCATCGTCCGCTTGTGTCTGGCGCAATTGAAGTCGTGACGGCAGACGGCGGCCCAGGTGAATCAGGCCGTGGCCGGTCTTCACCGCGTGCCCGGCGTCGTCGAACAGCACCCGCAGATCGGCGCGCGGCGATGACAGAGCCAGGCTTTTGAGGGCGTCCAGGACGTCGCCGTCGTTGCTGAGGGCATCCAGCTGAGGCACGCGCAGCCACAGGCGCCGGCGGCTGGCGCGGATCAGCGCCGCCAGGGCCGCCGTCGCGGAAGACGGATGCTGAAGGGTGCTGTCCTCGCCGATCCGGACGTCCATGGGCACCGCCGCTTCAGGTGAGCAGCTTGAACATCTGGCGGTGGGGGATATGGGCGTCCATGAAAATCCCCCCGGAGGCGGAGAACCCGGCGCCTTCGTAGAAGCTGGTGGCGTGGGTCTGGGCGTAGAGGAAGATTTCCCGCATGCCGGCGGCGCGGGCGGCTTCCTCGGCGGCCACCAGCAGGGCGCGGCCGATGCCGCTGTTGCGGCGGGTTTCCAACACGCACAGCCGGCTGATCTGGCCGCTGCCCAGCAACCGGATGCAGCCGATCGGCTGCTGGTCGTCGTCGAGTGCCAGAAAATGACGAGAGGCCGGGTCGGCGCCGTCCCATTCCAGTTCTTCGGGGACGCCCTGTTCGCCGATGAAGATGCGCTCGCGCAGAGCGCTGAGTTCGGCGCGGTGTTCGTCCCAGGAGGTTTCGATAATGCTAAAGGCCATGGCGTTCTCGTTAAAGCTCGGCAAAGTAGCCCTGGTCTATCCAGTGGTTAAGCAGGTCGCGGCTGTCGGCGTTGAGCACCTCAGCCAGCTCGTCGTGTCGATAGCGGCGCTGGCGTGCAAGCAGCCGCGCCAGCGGCTTCTGGCCCTGATTGAGAGGCCAGGGTTCCCCGTTGAGCCAGGCGGTGTCGCCGTGGCAGAGAAACCGCGCGCCGCCATGCCGGATCAGGGCCGTGGCGGGGTCGGCGGCGCGAATGTGCGCCGGGTCGATCAGAAAATCAAGTCCTGTCTGCCGCGGCGTGCTCAGCCAGCGGGCCAGGGCGCGCCCGGCGGCGCCGCGATCCAGCAGCCCGAAGGCGCGGTCGAGCATGGCGTCGCGGTCGGCAGCGCTCAGCTCGCCGGCGTCGTCCACCGGCGCCCGGCTCGGGTCGGTATACAGCTGCTCGTCGGTGTCGGCGAGGGTTTCGGCGACCATTTCCGCCAGCAGGTCCCGGTAGTCCGGGGCCCGGAACCCCACCGACCAGGTGATGCAGTCGCTGTCCAGCGCCACGCCGTGGTGGGCCATGCCGGGCGGCAGGTAGAGCACATCGCCGGGGCCGGCGGTGTGTTCCTGCTCCACGGGCATGTGGGCCAGCATTTTCAGGGGCACGTCGCCGCGCAGGCGGCTGTGTTCGTCGCACTGCGGGCCCAGCTGCCAGTGCCGCCGGCCGGCGGCCTGGATCAGGAAGACGTCGTACTGGTCGAAATGGGGGCCGACGCTGCCGCCTTCGGCGGCGTAGCTGATCATGATGTCGTCCAGGCGCCAGCCGGGCACGAAGCCGAAATCATCCAGCAGCAGCGACACCTCGGTGAGGTAGTGGTCCACCGACTGCACCAGCAGCGTCCAGTCCCGGTCACCCAGCTCCGCGAAGCGCTGCTCGTCCAGCGGGCCCTGTTCCAGGTGCCAGGGGCCGTTGCCGGCGCCACGGATCAGCCGGGACTCCACCTCCGGCTCCAGCGCCAGACCGGCCAGGGTATCGGCGTCCGGGTGGTCCAGGCCGCCGGCGGCGCCGGGCATGAACAGGGGCGCCCGCTGCCAGTGGCGCGCCAGGAAGTCCCGGGGCGCCATCGGCAGGTTGAAGCGGGGCAGAGCGGTGGCGGCAGACATGGTATCCGGCGGCGGCGCGCTGGCGCCTACTGGACGCCGCGCGCCTGCTGGCCGGCGTTGCCCACGTAGGTGGCCGGGGTCAGCGCCTTGAGGCGCTCCTTGGCGTCCTCGGGGATCGCCAGGTCGTCGATGAAGGCGGCGAGCGCCTCCTGGGTGATCGCCTTGCCGCGGGTCAGCGCCTTGAGTTTTTCATAGGGTTTTTCGATGCCGTAGCGGCGCATTACGGTCTGGATCGGCTCGGCCAGGACTTCCCAGGCGGCGTCCAGGTCGTGGTCGAGCCGTTCGGCGTTGATTTCCAGCTTGCCGATGCCTTTCAGGGCGGCTTCGTAGGCGATCAGGCTGTGCGCCAGGCCCACGCCCATGTTGCGCAGCACGGTGGAATCGGTGAGGTCACGCTGCCAGCGGGAGATCGGCAGCTTGCCGGCCAGGTGGTCCATGATCGCGTTGGCGATGCCCAAGTTACCCTCGGAGTTCTCGAAGTCGATGGGATTGACCTTGTGCGGCATGGTGGAGGAGCCCACTTCGCCCTCCACGGCGCGCTGCTTGAAATAGCCCAGGGAGATGTAGCCCCACAGGTCCCGGTCGAAATCCAGCAGGATGGTGTTGAAACGCATCAGGGCGTGGAAGTATTCGGCGATCCAGTCGTGCGGCTCGATCTGGGTGGTGAAGGGGTTGAAGCTCAGCCCCAGGCCTTCCACGAAGCGGCGGGCGAACGCCGGCCAGTCCACCTCCGGGTAGGCGGCCAGGTGGGCGTTGTAGTTGCCCACCGCGCCGTTGATCTTGCCGAGGATCTCCACCGCCGCGAACTGGTCGCGCTGGCGTTTCAGGCGCGCCACCACGTTGGCCATTTCCTTGCCCACGGTGGTGGGCGAGGCGGACTGGCCGTGGGTGCGCGACAGCATGGGGGTGTCGGCCAGGCCGTGGGCCAGCTTGCGGATGCCGCCGATCACCTGGTCCAGTGTGGGCAGCAGCTGCTCGCGGGCTTCGCGCATCATCAGCGCGTAGGACAGGTTGTTGATGTCCTCGCTGGTGCAGGCGAAGTGCACGAATTCGCTCATGGCGTCCAGCTCTTCGTGCTCGGCCATGCGCTCCTTGATGAAGTATTCCACCGCCTTGACGTCGTGGTTGGTGGTGGCTTCGATTTCCTTGATCCGCTCGGCGTCCTTCTCTTCGAAGTCGCGGGTCACGCCGCGCAGGTGCCAGGCGGCCTTGCCGCTCATCAGCGGCACTTCCGGGATCGCCTTGTCATGGGCCAGTTGTTCCAGCCAGCTCACTTCCACATGGACCCGATAGCGAATCAGGCCGTATTCGCTGGTGATCGCGCGGAGGGATTCACACTTGCCGGCGTAGCGGCCGTCCACCGGGGAAATGGCGGTAAGGGAAGTAAAGCTGGACATGGGGCAACTCCTGAAGGGAATCCGATAGCGGCGCAATCATACAGCAAAATGGCGCCGCTCGCGTAGCGCCGGCGCGCGCCGGGAAGGCGCCCGGGAAAGGCGCGGATTTTAGTTAAAGTCGATTATCAGGTTATAGCTATAACTTACTGAATTTTATGCTTTCCAGGATTTCCAGTTGCTGCTTGCGCTGGAACAGCAAGCGCCATCGGCGTCCGCCCAGCTGGTGCCACAGAAAGGCGGCCCGCACGCCGGCCAGGAACAGGGCGCGAATACGGGCGGCGTTGTCCTCGTCCTGCAGCCGCGCCGGCTCGCCCTGCACGCGGATGCGAAACCGGAAGGTGCCCAGGGTATCCAGGTAGATGCCCGCCAGGCGATGACAAAAAGTGACATTGGTGGTGCCGCCCTGGAAATGCTGGCGCTGGCCCTCCAGGGCGATCAGCCGGTGGCGCAGGATACTGATCACGTCGCTGTTCTTGCGCAGCTTGGAGGACAAATGCAGCAACGCCAGCGAGTAGCTGAGCGGCCGCGCCGCCTGGCGGGTCTGCTCCCGGTTGAGGCTCTGGCGCAGCAGGCGCAGGCCGTTCCGGAACAGGGCGGGGCGCGGGTAGATGGTGTCGAAGTCGGTGGCCTCCATGGTCATCACCCCGTCGAGCAGGGCCTCCATGGCGGCGTGGTCGCAGTCGCCGCTGGTGGCGATCTGGTCGGCCAGGGTGGCGGCCTCGAACACCGCGGCCAGAGCCAGGGCTTGTTGCTGCTGCGAATTCATCGCGTCTCCTCGATGACGGCGCCGCCCAGACAGGCGTCGGCGTCGTAGAACACCACGGACTGGCCCGGCGTGACGGCCCGCTGGGGCTGGTCGAACACCACCCGCACGCGGCCCGCGCCGGCGTCTTCCACCCGGCAGGCCTGGTCCGGCTGCCGGTAGCGGGTCTTGGCGGTGAGCCGGGCGGGCAGCGCCGGCGGCGCGCCGGCGATCCAGTCCACCGGCCCGCTGGTCAGCTGGTCGCGGTAGAGCAGCGGGTGGTCCTGGCCCTGCACGGCGATCAGCACGTTGCGGTCCAGGTCCTTGCCGGCCACGTACCAGGGCGCGTCGCCGGCGTCGGCCAGACCGCCGATGCCGAGGCCCTGGCGCTGGCCCAGGGTGTAGTACATCAGGCCGTCGTGGCGGCCGATGCGGCGGCCGGCGTCGTCCTCGATGTCGCCGGGCTGGGCGGGCAGGTAGGTTTCCAGGAAATCCTTGAAGCGCCGCTCGCCGATAAAGCAGATGCCGGTGGAGTCTTTCTTTTTATGGTTGGCGAAGCCGCGCTCGCCGGCCAGGCGGCGTACTTCGGGCTTTTCCAGGTCGCCGAGGGGGAACAGGGTACGGGCGAACTTGTCGCCGCCCACGGCGTGCAGGAAGTAGGTCTGGTCCTTGTTATCGTCCACCGCGCGCAGCAGCCGGGCGTGCTCACCGGCGTGATCCACCCGGGCCCCATGTTCTACACGTGCATAGTGGCCGGTGGCGATATAGTCCGCGCCCAGGGTCAGGGCGTGGTCCAGGAAGGCGCGGAACTTGATTTCCTTATTACAGAGGATGTCCGGGTTAGGGGTGCGCCCGGCGCGGTATTCGGCCAGAAAGTGCTCGAACACCCGGTCCCAGTACTCGGTGGCGAAATTGGCGGTGTGCAGCTCGATACCCAGCACCCCGGCCACCTGCATGGCGTCCAGCAGGTCGTCCCGGGCGGTGCAGTATTCGGTGCCGTCGTCCTCGTCCCAGTTCTTCATGAACAGGCCTTCCACCTGATAGCCGGCGTCCAGCAGGCGGGCGGCGGCCACGGAGGAATCGACACCGCCGGACATGCCGACGATGACGCGGGTGTTTTCGGGCGCTTGTGCGTTCATGGGGCTCTCTATATGGGCGCTTTGACGCGAATCAACCGCGCTGCAGCGGCCAGGGGTGCTGATAAATGGCGTCCAGCGGCAGGCGCCGGCCGCTTTGATAGTCTTCCACGCAGCGCGCCACCAGCGGGCTGCGGTGCTCGGCGCGGCGCTGCGCCAGCTCTTCGGGGGTCAGCCAGAGCGCTTCCAGAATGCCGGTGTCCAGCTTCTGGTGCGGGTCGTGCCCCCGGGGCTCGGCGATGAAGCAGGTGCGGTAGTATACCCCGGCGCCTTTATAAGGCTGGAAAATATACCAGCCGAGCAGGCCGGTGATCTCCACCCGCCAGGCGGTTTCCTCCAGGGTTTCCCGGTAGGCGGCCTGCATCAGGTCTTCGCCGAACTCGGCATGGCCGGCGGGCTGGTTGATCACCGCCTCGCCGTTCTGGGTTTCACGCACGAACAACAGGCGGCCTTCATGTTCCACCACGGTGGCTACTGTAATATGCGCTTGGAAGCTGTTCATCCGGTTCCTGATCCGTCTGTGGTTTGCTGCGGGCGCCGATGGTAGCGCACCCGGGCGCGCCGCGACAGCCGCGGGCGGTGCTCAGCCACGGCGCCCGCGCGCGGCGCGCGGCGGGGCCCGGCGATGGCCTTTGCGCGGGCCCGGGCGGGGCGGTTTCTTGGGGGCGTGGATGTGCAGTTCACGCCATTCGCCGGGGGCCAGACCGCTCAGGTCCCAGTCACCGATGCGCCAGCGTACCAGCCGCAGGGTGGGGTGGCCGATGGCGGCGGTCATGCGCCGGACCTGGCGGTTGCGACCTTCGTCTAGGGTGAGTTCCAGCCACTGGTCGGCTACCGTGAGCCGCGTGCGCACCGGCGGGTGCCGTGGCCACAGGGCCGGTGGCGGCACCGCTTTGACCGGCGCCGGACGGCACGGGCCATCCTTAAGGGTGATGCCCTGGCGCAGGCGTTGCAGGGCGTCTTCCGCTGGTTCGCCCTCCACCTGCACCAGGTAGGTCTTGGCCTGGTGGAAGCGGGGGCTGGCGATGTGCGCCTGCAGGGCGCCGTCATCGGTCAGTAACAGCAGGCCCTCAGAGTCCCAGTCCAGCCGGCCGGCGGGGTAGACCCCCGGCACCGGAATGAAATCCTTCAGCGTGCGCCGTCCCCGTGGATCGGTGAACTGGGAGAGCACCTGAAAGGGTTTGTTAAACAAAATCAGTCTGGCCATGTCAAAAAACGCCTTAGTAGGCCCGTCAAGGCCAAGCAAGAATAACGGCTGAGTGCTATACTCGCCAGGCAACCGAATCCGACGGTTTTTTTCAGAGGGAGTAGTGTAGATGGGATACCAAAAGATCACGGTTCCGGCGGACGGTGACAAAATCACCGTTAATGCGGACCTATCCCTGAATGTCCCCAACCACCCGGTTATTCCGTACATTGAAGGGGACGGCATCGGCGTCGATATCACGCCGGTGATGATGAAAGTGGTTACCGCCGCTGTAGAAAAAGCCTACGGCACCAAACGTGGCATCACCTGGATGGAAGTCTACGCCGGTGAAAAAGCCACCAAGGTTTACGGCCCGGACACCTGGATGCCGGAAGAAACCCTGGAGGCCCTGCGGGAATACACCGTGGGCATCAAGGGCCCGCTGACCACCCCGGTGAGCGGCGGCATCCGGTCGTTGAACGTGGCCCTGCGCCAGGAGCTGGACCTGTACACCTGCATGCGTCCGGTGCGCTGGTTCGAGGGCGTGCCCAGCCCGGTACGTCACCCGGAGCTCACCGACATGGTGATCTTCCGCGAGAACTCCGAGGACATTTACGCCGGCATCGAGTGGGCGGCCGACAGCCCCGAAGCCACCAAGCTGATCCGCTTCCTGCGCGAGGAGATGGGTGTCACCCAGATCCGCTTCCCGGAAGGCTGCGGCATCGGCATCAAGCCGGTTTCCCGCGAGGGCAGCCAGCGCCTGGTGCGCAAGGCGATCCAGTTCGCCATCGACAATGACAAGGATTCGGTCACCCTGGTGCACAAAGGCAACATCATGAAGTACACCGAGGGTTCGTTTAAGAACTGGGGTTATGAGCTGGCGGTGGAGCGCTACGGCGCCGAGCCCCTGGACGGCGGCCCCTGGCACGTGATGAAGAACCCGCGTACCGGCAAGGACATCGTCATCAAGGACGTGATCGCCGACGCCTTCCTGCAGCAGATTCTGATGCGTCCCGCGGATTACAGCGTGATCGCCACTCTGAACCTGAACGGCGACTACATTTCCGACGCCCTGGCGGCGGAAGTGGGCGGCATCGGCATCGCGCCGGGCGCCAACATCGGCGGCTCGGTGGCCCTGTTCGAGGCCACCCACGGCACCGCGCCGAAGTACGCCGGCCAGGACAAGGTGAACCCGGGCTCGCTGATTCTCTCCGCGGAGATGATGCTGCGTCACATGGGCTGGAACGATGCCGCCGATCTGGTGATCACCGGCATGGAAGGCGCGATCGCCGCGAAGACCGTGACCTACGACTTCGAGCGTTTGATGCCCGACGCGACCCTGCTCAAGTGTTCTCAGTTCGGCGACGCCGTGATCGAGCACATGGGGGTCTGATCGGCCCCGGCCTTCGCGCGGTCCCGGCGTCAGCCGGAGACGGCGCTGTTTTCCCGGTCCCGTCGTCGTGGTTTCTGGCGGCGGGAAGTCGGGGACTCTCCGTCCTTGCCGTCTTTCCCGTTTTTGACCTCACCTGGTTTAAGGTTGACCGCGTGGTAGCCTTTGCTGGCCTCGCGCAGCTCGTACTCCACGTTCTGGCCCGCGTACAGGGTTTTGTACCCTTCCTCCTGAATGTAGGAGTAATGCACGAAAAGGTCGTCACCGCCTTCATCGGGCCGCACGAAGCCGTAGCCCTTGGCGTTGTTAAACCATTTCACTGTTCCCGTTGCCATGGTCCTTCCCTCTGGCCGCTGGCTGTGATTGTTCTTATTTATCGCGGCTGCGATAGAATAGGCTGGTTTTTGATCAACTGTTCCCTAAGGCCGCGAGGGTGTCAACCCCCGGTGGGGATTGAAAAATACCCGGACACCCCTCATTTGTTCATTGCCCGCTGACGCCGGTGGGTATACAACCGTTAGAGATGGTTATGAAGAGGCAGCAACACCCGATATTTGTTCTCATGAGCGACAGGCGCTCTACCGGCCACATCTGGGGCCCGGCGTCGGACCCTGGCAAGCCGGATGAGCCCGATCGTCATGGCGAGGCCACCGTTGAGGAAGCCAAGCCTCGACTCAAGCGCCCGCCGATGTACAAAGTATTGATGTTGAACGACGACTACACCCCCATGGATTTCGTCGTCGAGGTGCTGGAAACCTTCTTTCGCATGGACCGCGAGCAAGCCACCCGGGTTATGCTGACGGTGCATACCCGGGGGAAGGCGGTGTGCGGGGTGTTTCCCCAGGACATCGCCGAAACCAAGGCCGCGCAAGTGGTCGACTACGCCCGTGAAAATCAGCATCCGCTGATGTGCCAGGTCGAAAAGGCCTGATAGTCTCCGGCAACGGAGCGGGCAACAAGCAGTGAGGTAGCCTATGCTCAGCAAAGAACTGGAACTGACTCTCAACGAGGCTTTCCACCACGCACGCAGCCACCGGCATGAATTCATGACCGTGGAACACCTGTTGCTGGCGCTGCTCGATAACGAGGCGGCGGTGGAAGTGTTGCGCGCCTGCGGCGCCGATATGGAAGAGCTGCGCGAGGCCCTGACTCAGTTCATCGACGATTCCACCCCGTTACTGCCGGAAGACGGCGAACGCGACACGCAGCCCACCCTGGGCTTCCAGCGGGTGCTGCAGCGCGCCGTATTCAGCGTGCAGTCCTCGGGCAATAAGGAAGTCACCGGCGCCAACGTGCTGGTGGCGATCTTCAACGAACAGGAGAGCCAAGCGGTTTACCTGCTCAACAGCCAGGACGTGCACCGTCTGGACGTGGTCAATTTCATCGCCCACGGCATTTCCCAGGTGGAGGACAACGACCCGGCCGCGGAACAGCGCGAGGAAATGGACGGCGGCGCCGAAGGCGCACCGGCCAGCGCGCTGGAATCCTATGCCAGCAACCTCAACGAGCTGGCCCGCGCCGACCGTATCGACCCGCTGGTGGGCCGTGCGTTCGAGATCGAGCGCGCCGCGCAGATCCTCTGCCGCCGCCGCAAGAACAACCCCTTGCTGGTGGGCGAGCCGGGTGTCGGCAAGACCGCCATCGCCGAGGGGCTGGCGCGGATGATCGTGGAAGAGAGGGTGCCCGAGCCGCTGCTCGACGCCACCGTCTACTCCCTGGATCTGGGCGCGCTGCTGGCGGGCACCAAGTACCGGGGTGATTTCGAGAAGCGCCTGAAGAACCTGCTCTCGGAACTGCGCAAGCAGGACAACGCCATTCTGTTCATCGATGAGATCCACACCATCATCGGTGCCGGGGCGGCGTCCGGCGGCGTCATGGACGCTTCCAACCTGCTCAAGCCGATGCTGGCCTCCGGCGAGCTCAAGTGCATGGGCTCCACCACCTTCACCGAGTACCGCACCATCTTCGAGAAGGACCGGGCGCTGTCCCGCCGCTTCCAGAAGATCGACGTGGTGGAACCCTCGGTGGAAGACACGGTGGGCATCCTCAAGGGGCTCAAGAGCCGTTTCGAGGCGCACCACAACGTGGTCTACACCGACGCGGCCCTGAAGACGGCGGCGGAGCTGAGCGCGCGTTACATCAACGACCGCTTCCTGCCGGACAAGGCCATCGACGTGATCGACGAGGTCGGCGCCTGGCAGCGTCTGCGCCCGGAAGGCGAGCGCAAGGAAACCATCGATCAGGCGGACGTGGAAGCCATCGTGGCGAAAATCGCCCGGATTCCGCCCAAGCAGGTGTCCTCTTCCGATAAGGAAGTGCTGCAGAACCTGGAGCGGGATCTGAAGATGACCGTGTTCGGCCAGGAGGACGCCATCGACACCATTTCGGCGGCGATCAAACTGTCCCGTGCCGGTCTCAAGGCCGACCACAAACCGATCGGGTCCTTTATGTTCGCCGGCCCCACCGGGGTGGGCAAGACCGAGGTCAGCCGTCAGCTGGCCCGCGCCCTGGGCGTGGAGCTGGTGCGCTTCGACATGTCCGAGTACATGGAGCGGCACACCGTCAGCCGGCTGATCGGCGCGCCCCCGGGCTACGTGGGCTTCGACCAGGGCGGCCTGCTCACCGAGGCGGTCACCAAGACGCCGCACTGCGTGCTGCTGCTGGATGAGATCGAGAAGGCGCACCCGGAGGTGTTCAACATCCTGTTGCAGGTGATGGACAACGCCAGCCTCACCGACAACAACGGCCGCAAGGCGGATTTCCGCAATGTGATCGTGATCATGACCACCAACGCCGGCGCCGAGGTGCTCAACAAGCGCACCATCGGCTTCACCGAGCAGGACCAGTCCACGGACGGCATGGAAATGCTCAAGAAGGTGTTCTCGCCGGAGTTCCGCAACCGCCTGGACGGCATCATCCAGTTCAGCGCGCTCACCCCGGAAGTGATTCTGGGCGTGGTCGACAAGTTCCTGGTGGAGCTGCAGGCGCAACTGGACGAGAAAGCGGTGGTGCTCGACGTGGACGACGGCGCGCGCCGCTGGCTGGCGGAGAAGGGCTACGACAAGGACATGGGCGCCCGGCCCATGGCCCGCTTGATCCAGGAGCAGATCAAGAAGCCCCTGGCGGAGAAGCTGCTGTTCGGCGAATTGGCGGACCGCGGCGGCCAGGTACGCATTACCGCCGGCGACGATGGACTGGTGCTGACGGTGGATGCGTCCGAAGCGGAGGCGACCTGCTGAGGTCCCCCCTGAACGTAAAAAACCCGGCTTCGGCCGGGTTTTTTTTGCGGGCGCGTCGCTGGCGCCGGCGGCGGATTATTTCATCCGGAACGTGATGCGGCCCTTGCTCAGGTCATAGGGCGACATCTCCACCTTGACCCGGTCACCGGTCAGGATGCGGATATAGAATTTGCGCATCTTCCCGGAAATATGGGCGGTGATAATGTGATCATTGTCCAGCTTCACGCGGAACATGGTGTTCGGAAGGGTTTCCAGAACCACCCCTTCCAATTCAATCTGCTCTTCTTTCGCCATCCAGTAAAATTCCGATCTTCGGCTTCAGAGGGAGCGCAATTGTGCCGTAAATGGACTTATCGTGCAAAGGCTATTGACGGTTATCCACCGTCCGAGGTGTGCAGCCGCCAGCGTCCGTCACGCAGCAGCTCCAGCGGCTGGTACTGGCTCTTGTAGCTCATCTTCTGGCACTGGCGGATCCAGTAGCCGAGATAGAGATAGGGCAGCCCCAGACGGTGGCTGGCCTGAATCTGCCAGAGCAGGGCGTTGACACCCAGGCCGCGGGCTTCCTGGTCCGGATCGAAAAAGGTGTAGACCGCCGACAGACCGTCGTCCAGGTGGTCGGTGACCGCCACCGCCAGCAGCGTGTCGTCCGCGTCACGGAAACAGTGGAAGCGGGTGTCGGCCCAGTCGCAGGTGAGAAAGCCGGTGAACTGCTCCTCGGAGGGCGGGAACATATCGCCGTCGCCGTGGCGCTGGTCGATATAGCGGGCGTAGAGGCGGTAGATTTCCCGGGTGTAGCGCGCCGGTTCCTCGCTGACGGTAAGGTCGCTGTTGCGCTTGATCAGCCGGCGGTGGCGGCGGCGGGGCCGGAAATCCGCCACCCGTACCCGGGCCGGAATGCAAGCCTGGCAGCCCTCGCAGTGGGGCCGGTAGAGATAGTCGCCGCTGCGGCGGAATCCGAGGCGCGACAATTCGCTGTAGAGCCTGGCATCCAGGGGCGTCTGCGGATCGACGAAAAGCGTGGCCGCCTGCCGGCCCTCCAGGTAACTGCAGGGGTGGGCGGGGGTGCGGAAAAAACGCAGTTCGGACAAATCGCTCATGGCGTCATTCTAGCCCAGCGGCGGCCTCCGGGAATACCGCTTCGGTGCTTTCCTCGCGGCCACGCCTTGGCTAGTCTGTAGCCGGTTTGTATCCACATAATGACAATCAAAACAACGTCGGTGGCGGTTTAGGGGCTGTGTTGGCCTCCGCCGGGCACCGGCACGGGAGAGCCCATGAACAGCAGCAACAACCCGCCGGCGCCGCTCTGGACGCCGGACGCCGACCGCGTGGCCAACAGCCGCCTGACCCACTACATGGACTGGCTGAAGGCCGAGAAAGGGCTGAGCTTCAGCGATTACCCGCAACTCTGGGACTGGTCGGTGGACCAGTTGGAGAGCTTCTACGCGTCGCTCTGGGAATACTTCGATATTCGCCATTCGCAGACCTATACCCGGGTGCTGGACGGCCACGCCATGCCCGGCGCCAAATGGTTCGAGGGTGCCCGCCTGAATCTCGCCGAGCAGGTGTTCCGCTTTCATATCGGTGACCCGGGCCGCCCGGCCATTGAATCCCGCTCCGAGCTGCGCGGCCGCCAGACCCTCACCTGGGGCGAGCTGCACCGGCAGATCGCCGCCACCGCCGCCAGCCTGCGCGGCCTGGGCGTGGGCCCCGGCGACCGGGTGGTGGCCTACCTGCCCAATATTCCGGAAACGGTGGTGGCGTTCCTGGCCTGCGCCAGCATCGGCGCGGTCTGGTCCAGCTGTTCGCCGGACATGGGCACCCGCAGCGTGCTCGACCGCTTTCAGCAAATCGACCCGAAGGTGATGATCGCGGTGGACGGCTACCGCTACGGCGGCAAGGATTTCGACCGCCTGGATGTGGTCGCCGGCCTGCGCGACGACCTGCCCACCCTGGAGCACCTGGTGCTGCTGCCGTACCTGGATGACGGCGCGGCATTGCCGGGTGCCCGCTCCTGGGCCTTGATGATCCAGCGCGACGCGCCCATGGCCTTCGAGCAGCTGCCGTTCGATCACCCGATCTGGGTGGTCTATTCCTCCGGCACCACCGGCATGCCCAAGCCGATCGTGCACGGCCACGGCGGCGCGCTGATCAACGGGCTGCTCAATCACGCCCTGCATCTGGACCTGGGCCCGGACGATCGCTTCATGTGGTTCACCACCACCGGCTGGATCATGTGGAATTCGCAGATGTCCGGGCTGCTCACCGGCGCCACCATCTGTCTGTACGACGGCAACCCGGGCTATCCGGATCTCGGCACCCTGTGGCGTTTCGCCGAGGAGACCGGCATCACCGTGTTCGGCGCCGGCGCCGCCTACTTCCTGAACTGCAAGAAGGCCGGGATCGAGCCGTCGCAATGGGTGGACACCGGACGCATCCGCACCGTGGGTTCCACCGGGTCACCGCTGCCGGAGGAGGGCTACCGCTGGATCATGGATCAGCTCGGCGATGTGCTGATCGCCGCCATCAGCGGCGGCACCGATGTGGCCGCCTCCTACGTGGGCGCCTGTCCGATCCAGCCGGTGTACGCCGGTGAAATGCAGTGCCGCTATCTGGGCACGGCGGTTTACGCCATGGACGACGACGGCCGCATTCTCGACGACGAAGTGGGCGAGCTGGTGGTCACCAAACCGATGCCCTCCATGCCGCTGTATTTCTGGAACGACGAGGGCGGCCACCGCTACCACGACAGCTACTTCGACGTGTTCCCCGGCATCTGGCGCCACGGCGACTGGATTCGCATCACGCCACGCGGCGGGGCGGTGATCTACGGCCGTTCCGACACCACCATCAACCGCCACGGCATCCGCATGGGCACCAGCGAGATCTACCGCGTGGTGGAGGAGCTGCCGGAGGTGCTCGACAGCCTGGTGGTGGACCTGGAATACCTGGGGCGGGAGTCGTTCATGCCGCTGTTCGTGGTGCTGCGCGAGGGCGTGTCCCTGGACGAGGACCTGAAAGGGCGGATCAAGGCCGGCATTCGCGACAACCTCTCCGCCCGCCATGTGCCCAACGACATCGTTGCCGTGCCGGACGTGCCACGCACCCTGACCGGTAAGAAAATGGAGCTGCCGATCAAGAAGCTGCTGCTCGGGCAGAGCCTGGAGAAAGTCGCCAACCCGGACGCCATGGCCAACCCGGAGAGTATCCGGACCTACCAGGATTACGCGGAGCAGCGCGGCACCGCCGGGTAACCGGTTCAGGGCGTGGCGTCGTTCCAGCGGATCGGCGCCTTCGGCCAGGGCAGGGGAGTGGTGTCGGTGATCAGGGCGTCCAGTTGCCGCTGGAAATCCACCCGCGGCATCAGGAAGGCGCCCAGGCGCATCAGATGCTCGCTCTCCACCTGGGCGTCCAGCAGGCGGATGCCGAGCCGTGGCGCCAGCCGCCACAGCAGTGCCAGCACGCTTTTCGAGCCGTTGGTGCGGGTCGAGAACATGGATTCGCCGAACAGCACGCCGCCCAGCTGCACGCCGTACAGCCCGCCGGCCAGCTCGCCGTCCTCGAACACGGTGACGCAGTGGGCGTGGCCGAGTGCGTGCAGCCGCAGGTAGGCGGCGCGCATTTCCGGTGTGATCCAGGTGCCGCCGTCGTCATCGCGGGGCGCCGCGCAGACGTCGATCACCCGCTCGAAATCACGGTCCAGGTAGAAGGTCAGGTCGGCATTGCGAAGGTGCCGGCCGAGCCGGCGGCTGATATGAAAATCCCCGGGGCGAAAAACGCACCGGGGATTGGGGGTCCACCACAGGACCGGCTGGCTGGGGTCGTACCAGGGGAAGATACCCCTGGTGTAGGCGCTGATCAGCGTGTCCGGCGCCAGATCATTGCCGGCGGCGAGCAGGCCGTTGGGGTCATCCAGCGCCTCCTCGAGCGGCGGGAAGTCACTTCCCGGCGGCAGCCAGGGAATCACTCTCCGGTCACTCTTCCAGGCTTTCCAGGTACTTCTCCGCGTCCAGGGCCGACATGCAGCCGGCACCCGCGGAGGTGACCGCCTGACGGTAGACGTGGTCGGCCACGTCGCCGGCGGCGAATACACCGGGCACGCTGGTGGCGGTGGCGTTGCCTTCCAGACCGCTCTTGATCTTGATATAGCCGTTGTTCATGTCCAGCTGGCCCTGGAAGATGTCCGTGTTGGGCTTATGGCCGATGGCGATGAACACGCCCTGCAGCTCCACGTTCTCGGTGGTGTCGTCCTTGGTGGACTTGACCCGCATGCCGGTGACGCCGGAGTCGTCGCCCAGCACTTCGTCCAGGGTGTGGTCCCACATCACCTTGATGTTGTCCTTGGCGAGCAGCTTGTCCTGCAGGATTTTCTCGGCGCGCAGCTTGTCGCGGCGGTGCACCAGCACCACTTCCTCGGCGATGTTGGACAGATACAGCGCTTCTTCCACGGCGGTGTTGCCGCCGCCGATCACCGCCACTTTCTGGCCGCGATAGAAAAAGCCGTCGCAGGTGGCGCAGGCGGACACGCCCTTGCCCATGAACGCCTGCTCGGACTCCAGCCCCAGATACATGGCGGAGGCGCCGGTGGCGATGATAAGGGCGTCACAGGTGTAGGTGCCGGAGTCGCCTTCCAGCACGAAGGGGCGGTCCTTGATGTTTACGGTGTGGATGTGGTCGTAGACAATCTCGGTCTCGAACCGCTCGGCGTGCTGCTGCATGCGCACCATCAGGTCCGGACCCTGGAGACCCTCCACGTCACCGGGCCAGTTATCCACCTCGGTGGTGGTGGTGAGCTGGCCGCCAGGCTCGATGCCGGTGATCACCACGGGTTTCAGGTTGGCGCGGGCGGCATACACCGCCGCGGTGTAGCCCGCCGGGCCGGAACCCAGGATGATCAGTCGATGGTGCTGCGCGTCGCTCATTGATTCCTCCACCACGAATTCAGAATTGTTGCCGCGGGCCGCGTGACCCGTCCGGCTGATTGGGCAATAGTTGTGGCATGCACGCCACCTTTCAAGGCGCAAGCAAACTACAATAAATCCTATCGGCCGTGAAGGGCGTACACTCTATGACTTCGATAGGGAATGCCAAGGCCGGACCGCGGGCCGCGCGAAGCGTGGCGCCGCCGCTGGTTCATGGCGCCCGGATTGACTACAATCCTTGTAATTTCAGCTCTTTAGGAAGGATTCCTAAGAAATGGGTTTGACCAACGTAAGAGGCCTCGAGTGACCAAGGCAGCCGCCGGCGCGAAACCGTCCGGGTTTTCCCGCCATCTCAAGAAAGGCCTGATGGAAGGCATGGTGATCGCCCTGATCGCCCTGTCGCTGTATCTGCTGCTGGCTCTGATCACCTACGACAGCGGTGATCCGGGCTGGTCCTACGTGGGCGACGCCGGCCAGGTGAGCAACGCCGGCGGACGCGCGGGCGCCTTCTGCGCCGATCTGCTGCTCGGTCTGTTCGGCTACATGGCCTACGTATTCCCGCTGCTGGTGGCGTTCTGGGCCTTCAAGGTGCTGCGCGAGCGCCACGCCGGGCTGGCCGGCAGCTGGCCGCTGTTCAGCCTGCGGCTGGTGGGCTTCGTGTTGACCATGATGAGCGGCACCGCGCTGGCCTACATGCATTTCTCCGGCGCCGGCCTGTCGCTGCCCGAGGACGCCGGCGGCATCCTCGGCCAGGTGGTCGGTCAGGCGTCGCTGGCGGCGTTCAACGCCCTGGGCGGCACCCTGGTGATGGTGGCGCTGTTCCTGATCGGCGTCACCGTGTTCACCGACCTGTCCTGGATCGTCCTCGCGGAACGCCTGGGCGCGCTGGTGCTGGGCATCGGCCAGAAAGTGCCGGCCTGGTTCGCCCAGCGCCGCGAGCAGCGCGCCGAGCGTCAGGCCGCCCGCGAGGCGCGCCACAAGCGCGCCCAGGTGGTCACCGAAGCGAAGAAAAAACAGGAAAACCGCACCCCGCCCAAGATCGCCCAGCCCGCCAAGCCGGTGGAAAAGAGCGAGCGCGTCCAGAAAGAGAAGCAGCGCGCCCTGTTCACCGCCCAGGTGAGCGGCGACCTGCCGCCGCTGGAGCTGCTCGACGCGGTGGACGACCACAGCAAGGGCGGTTACTCCGAGGAAGCGCTGGACGCCATGTCCCGGCTGCTGGAGATCAAGCTCAAGGACTTCAACGTCGACGCCGAAGTGGTGGCGGTGCAGCCCGGCCCGGTGATCACCCGCTTCGAGATTCAGCCGGCGGCCGGCATCAAGGTGTCCAAGATCAGCAACCTGGCCAAGGACCTGGCCCGCTCCCTGGCGGTGATCAGTGTGCGGGTGGTGGAAGTGATTCCCGGCAAGACCACCGTCGGCATCGAGATTCCCAACGAGCAGCGCGAAATGATCCGCCTCACCGAGGTGGTGGGCTCGCGCATGTTCGACGACGCCGCTTCGCCGCTGACCCTGGCGCTGGGCAAGGACATTTCCGGCAACCCGGTGATGGCGGACCTCGGCAAGATGCCGCACCTGCTGGTGGCCGGCACCACCGGTTCCGGTAAATCCGTGGGCCTGAACGCCATGCTGCTGTCGCTGATGTTCAAGGCCAATCCGGAAGACGTGCGGATGATCCTGATCGACCCCAAGATGCTGGAACTGGCGGTCTATGACGGCATCCCCCATCTGCTCACGCCGGTGGTCACCGACATGAAGGAGGCGGCCAGCGCGCTGCGCTGGGGCGTGGGTGAAATGGAGCGCCGCTACCGGCTGATGGCCTCGGTGGGCGTGCGTAATATCGCCGGCTACAACCGCAAGCTGGCCGAGGCGGAGAAGAAGGGCGAGCCGCTCAAGGACCCGCTGTGGAAGCCCAACGACCCCATGGACCTGAACGAAGAGGCGCCGCTGGCGGTGAAGCTGCCGTACATCGTGATCGTGATCGACGAGTTCGCCGACATGATGATGATCGTCGGCAAGAAGGTGGAAGAGCTGATCGCCCGTATCGCCCAGAAGGCCCGGGCCGCCGGCATCCACTTGATTCTGGCCACCCAGCGCCCGTCGGTGGATGTGATCACCGGCCTGATCAAGGCCAATGTGCCGTCGCGGATCGGCTTCCAGGTGTCGTCCAAGATCGACTCGCGCACGGTGCTCGATCAGGGCGGGGCGGAACAGCTGCTCGGCCACGGCGACATGCTTTATTTGCCCGCCGGCACCAGCATGCCGGAACGGGTGCACGGCGCCTTTGTCTCAGATGAAGAGGTGCACCGGGTTTGCGACGACTGGCGCAAGCGCGGCGAGCCGGATTATCTCGAGGAGATTCTCGAAGGGGGCTCGGATTTGTCGGCGCCCCTGCCGGGCATGGAAAGCGCCGACGGCGGCGAGGAAGACGACCCGCTCTACGACGAGGCGGTGGCCTATGTCACCCAGTCCCGCCGCGCCTCCATCTCTTCGGTGCAACGTAAACTCAAGATCGGCTACAACCGGGCGGCCCGCCTGGTGGAAGCCATGGAAATGGCCGGCGTGGTGTCCGAAGCCGGACACAATGGCCAGCGCGAAGTGATCGCGCCGCCGCCGGTCTGACAAGGAACCCCTATGTACAAGCTTTTGATGTTGGTAACACTGCTGCCCTCCCTGGCCCTGGCGAACGCCGCCGAGGATCTGGTCGACAAGCTGCAGGGGCTGCAGAGCCTGCGCGGCGGCTTCGAGCAGACTGTGCTCGACCAGGACGGGCGCCGCGCCCAGGAAGCCTCCGGCACCATGGAAGTGGCGCGCGGCAACCGTTTTTACTGGCACACCGAGCGGCCCTACGAGCAGCTGGCGGTGTCCGACGGCGAAACCGTCTGGGTCTACGACGCCGATCTTGAGCAGGTGGTGGTGCGGCCGCTCAACGAAAACCTCAGCGAGACCCCGGCGCTGCTGTTCGGCGGCGACCCGTCGGCGGTGGGCAAGGCGTTCCGCGTTGAAGAGCAGGACCGCAACGGCGACAACATCACCTACCGGCTGAAGCCGCGCGGCAGCGACCCGCTGTTTGAAACCCTGGACGTGACCTTCGACGGGCAGCGCCCGGTATCCATGCGCCTGGAAGACGCCCTGGGCCAGAAAACGGTGATCGATTTCCGCGATCTCACCCTCAACAAGGCGCCCGCCGCGGACCGCTTCGACTTCCAGCCGCCGGAAGGCACCGACATCATCAACCAGCAATGAACGACCTGTTCGAAACCGACAACCGCGCCGCCGCCCAGCCGCTGGCGGCGCGGTTGCGTCCCGCCGATCTGGACGAATACGTCGGCCAGAAACACCTGGTGGGCCCCGGCAAACCCCTGCGCCAGGCCAGCGAGCGCGGTCAGCTGCACTCGATGATCCTGTGGGGCCCGCCGGGCACCGGCAAGACCACCCTGGCGTTGATTCTCGCCCGCTCCGTGGACGCCGAGTTCATCACGCTGTCGGCGGTGCTGTCCGGGGTCAAGGACATCCGCGCCGCCGTCGATCAGGCCAAGGCGCGGCTGGGGCAGGGCCGCCGCACGGTGCTGTTCGTCGACGAGGTGCACCGTTTCAACAAGGCCCAGCAGGACGCCTTCCTGCCGCACGTGGAGGAGGGCACGGTGATCTTCATCGGCGCCACCACGGAAAACCCCTCCTTCGAATTGAACAACGCGCTGCTGTCCCGGGCCCGGGTGTACCGGTTGCGCGGCCTGGAACGGGCCGACCTGGACGGCCTGCTCAACCGCGCCCTGGCGGAGCCGGAACTGGCGGACACGGTGATCGAGGGCGACGCCCGCGACCTGCTGCTCGGCTACGCCGACGGTGACGCCCGCCGGCTGCTGAATATGCTGGAGATCGCCCTGGACCTCACCGACGGGGAGCAACCGCGCATCGATCGGCCGCTGATGGAAGAGGTGCTGCGCGACGCGGTGCGGCGCTTCGACAAGGGCGGCGACGTTTTCTATGACCAGATCAGCGCGCTGCACAAGGCGGTGCGCGGCTCCGACCCGGACGCCGCGCTGTACTGGTTCGCGCGCATGCTCGACGGCGGCTGCGACCCGCTCTACATCGCCCGGCGGGTGGTGCGCATGGCCAGCGAGGAGATCGGCAACGCCGACCCACGCGCGCTCACCCTGTGTCTCAATGCCTGGGACGTTCAGGAGCGCCTCGGCAGCCCCGAAGGCGAGCTGGCGGTGGCCCAGGCGATCGCCTATGTGGCGGTGGCGCCGAAGAGCAACGCGGTCTACAACGCCTACAACGCGGCGCGCGCCCTGGTGGCCGCCAACCCCAGCAACGAAGTGCCGCTGCACCTGCGTAACGCGCCCACCAAGCTGATGAAGAACGAAGGCTACGGCGCCGAATACCACTACGCCCACGATTTCCCCGACGCCTTCGTCGACGGCGAGAACTATTTTCCCGTGGAGCTGCGCGACACCCGCCTCTACGAGCCGGTGGAGCGGGGGCTGGAAATCCGTATCGCCGAAAAACTACGCACCTTGCGCCGCAAGAATGCGGAAAGCGACTGGAAGCGCTACGACGACTAGGGCAGGCCTCAAGCTTGTGGGAGCGGGCCCCGCCCGCGAAAGGGTGGCCTCGGCCACCCGGCAGGATCCCAGAGACACTGTTGGTGCCGTCGTTAGAGGCGCCTCTGGAATCCCGCCGGGAGCTCTGCTCCCTTTCGCGGGCAAGGCCCGCTCCCACAAGCCCGCTCCTACAAGCTTGCCGCCCAGGATTTTGCTAAGCTTGCCAACCCCGGCTCAGAGCCGGGCGTTTTGCGACTATAGAACCATTCCCAAGGGGACCGACCATGCTTGATATCCGTGCGCTGCGCCAGGACGGCGACGCCATCCGTGAAGCGTTGAAAAAACGGGGCTATGACCTGGACCTGGCCGGCTTCGAAAGCCTCGACGCCCGGCGCAAAGAGGCGGACATGCGCTCCCAGGACCTTCAGGCGCAGCGCAAAAAAGCCTCCAAGGAAGTGGGCGAGCTGATCAAGTCCGGCATGGACGTGGACGCCGCCAAGGCCAAGGTGGCGGAAACCCTGAAAACCCTGGACGCGGAGCTGGACCAGGAAGTGGCCCGCGCCAAGGCGGTCCAGGAAGAGATTCGCGACTTTCTCATGGGCGTGCCCAACGTGCCGGTGGACGAAGTGCCCGCCGGCAACGACGAAGACGACAACGTGGAAGTGCGTCAGTGGGGCACCCCCACCGAGCTGTCGTTTACCGCCAAGGATCATGTGGATCTGGGCGAGGCGTTCAGCCAGGGCCATCTGGATTTCGAGCGCGCCAGCAAGCTGTCCGGCGCCCGTTTCGCGGTGATGAGCGGCCAGCTCGCGCGCCTGCACCGGGCGTTGATCGACTTCATGCTCGACACCCACGCCGTGGAGCACGGCTACCAGGAACTGTACGTGCCGTATCTGGTGGGCCCGGAGGCCCTGCGCGGCACCGGCCAGCTGCCCAAATTCGAGGAAGACCTGTTCAAGATGGAAGGCGAGCGGGAGCTCTATCTGATCCCCACCGCCGAGGTGCCGGTCACCAACCTGGCCGCAGATGAAATCCTCGAGGCGGACAGCATGCCGCGCCGTTACGTCTGCCACACGCCCTGTTTCCGGTCGGAAGCGGGCAGCCACGGCAAGGACACCCGCGGCATGATTCGCCAGCATCAATTCGAGAAAGTGGAGCTGGTGCAGCTGGTGCCCGCCGACCAGTCCGACCAGGCGCTGGAAGACCTCACCGGCCACGCCGAGGCGATTCTCCAGAAGCTGGGCCTGCCTTACCGGGTGGTGATTCTGTGCGGCGGCGACCTGGGCTTCTCCGCCGCCAAGACCTACGATATCGAAGTGTGGCTGCCCAGCCAGGGCCGCTACCGGGAAATTTCCTCATGCTCCAGCTTCCGGGATTACCAGGCACGCCGCATGCAGGCCCGCTGGCGTAACCCGGAAACCGGCAAGCCGGAATTGGTACATACTTTGAATGGTTCCGGTCTGGCCGTGGGCCGCACCCTGGTGGCGATCCTGGAGAACTACCAGAACGAGGACGGTTCCGTGACCGTTCCGGAGGCCCTGCGGCCCTACATGAGAGGCCTGGAACGGCTGAGCTGACGGCACGCCGGGAGGACGCAACGCCATGGATTTTCTGCCCCTGGGGCTCAAGCTCGCCGGCCACACCGTGGTTGTGGTGGGCGGCGGCGACACCGCGCTGCGCAAGGCGCGCCTGCTGCACCGCGCCGGGGCCCGCCTGCGTCTGGTGGCACCGCAATGGCGCGCCGAACTGCAGGCCCTGGTGGAGCGGGAAGGGGCCGGCGGTGAGTGTCACCGCCGCGCCTTCCAGGACGACGACCTGGAAGGCGCCCGGCTGGTGGTGCTGGCCACCGACGACGGGGCGCTCAACGAGCGTGTCGCGGCCCTCTGCGCCGCCCGGGGCGTACCGGTCAACGTGGTCGATCGGCCGGACATCAGCAGTTTCGTGTTCCCCGCGCTGATCGACCGCGATCCCTTGTTCATCACCATCAGTTCCTCCGGCGTCTCGCCGGTGCTGACCCGACGGCTGCGGGCGCGGCTGGAAGCCTGGCTGCCCAGCCGTTGGGGGCGCCTGGCCGGCATTCTGGGCCGTTTCCGGGCGCCGCTGGCGCGGGCGTTGCCGGACCGCAAGGCCCGCGAAGCCTTCTGGGAGCGGCAGCTGGACGGCCCGCTGGTGGAGCAGGTGCTCTCCGGGCATGAATCCGAAGCGGAGGCGGCGCTGCACGCCGCCGTGGCCCACGCCGACCAGGAGCGTCCGCCGCCGGTGGACGGTGAGGTCTATCTGGTGGGCGCCGGCCCCGGCGACCCGGACCTGCTGACCTTCCGTGGCCTGCACCTGCTGCGCAAAGCGGATACGGTGCTGTACGACCGGCTGGTGGCACCGGAGATTCTCGCCCTGGCCCGCGAGGACGCGGAGCTGATCTACGTGGGCAAGGCCCGCGACCGGCACACCTTGCCGCAGGACAACATCAACGATCTGCTGGTGCATTACGCCCGCGAGGGCAAGAAGGTGTGCCGGCTGAAAGGCGGGGACCCCTTTATTTTCGGCCGTGGCGGCGAGGAGCTGGAAGAGGTGGTGGCCGCCGGCATTCCGTTCCAGGTGGTGCCCGGCATCACCGCCGCCAGCGGCTGCGCCGCCTACGCCGGTATTCCGCTGACCCATCGGGACCACGCCCAGTCGGTGCGCTTCGTCACCGGCCACCGCAAGGACGGCAGCGTGGATCTGAACTGGGCCGGCCTGGTGGCGGAGCAGGAAACCCTGGTGTTCTACATGGGGCTGGTGGGGCTGCGCGAAATTTGCGCCCGGCTGATCGAGCACGGGCGCGCGGCGGATACCCCGGTGGCGCTGGTGTCACGCGGCACCACCGACGCCCAGGAAGTGATCACCGGCACCCTGGACGATCTGGCCGACCGCATCGAAGGCCGTGAAATCCACGCCCCCACGCTGATCATCGTCGGCAGCGTGGTCAGCCTGCACCCGCGCTATCGCTGGTTCGGCGCTGCTGATACCGGCGGCGCTTAGAGCCGGTCCCGGCGCCGCGCCTCCCACAGGGCGGCGGCCGCCTTTTCGCCTTCCTCCAGGCTGGCGACCTTTTCCAGCCCCCACAGCACCGCCGCCACGGTCTTGATCACCGCGGCCTGGCCGTAGGCGTCGTCCGCCTGGCCGCGCCACAGTGCCTGCAGCGGCGCCACCGACACCTCGCCCGGCGGCGTCTGGCGGCCCATGGCGGCGCTCAGCACGCCGTCCGCCGGCTCGCCGTGGCGCAGCCCGGTGAGGGCGGTGCGCGCATCCGGGCGAATCTCCAGCTCGCCGCCTTCGCCCTTGAACAGCAGCAGGTTGCGGTCGCCGCAGGCGCTCGCCGCGCCCAGATGCAGCTCCAGATAGGCGGGGTGGAACACGCTCTGCATGCTCAGCGGCGCCGCCGCCGGGTTGAGGCTGCGCGCCAGCGTGTTGATCGACGAGCGCAGACCCAGTTGGAAGCGCATCATCAGCAGCTCGGGCAGGGCCGGGCAGAAGTGCCCCAGATCCAGATAGGTCAGCCCGTCGCTGTCCAGCTGCTCGCCGGCCTCGGCCACCGAGGCGGGCAGGGTCAGGCCCAGCTCCGCCAGCATGTCGTCGCTGTAGCGGCGGTTGGGGGTATGGGCCGGGCCGCCGTGCATCAGGATGCGCAGGCCGTTGTCGGCCAGCAGGCGGGCGGCCAGCAGGTACCAGGGGTGGTGTTTCTTCTTGCCCGCGTAGCTGGGCCAGTCCACGTCGACGGCGGGCAGGGCGGCGAGATGTTCCCGGCACACCGGCCGGCAGGCGTCCAGGAAGCCGGCCAGTTCCTCGGTGGTCTCCTCCTTGACGCGCAGCAGCATCAGGAAGGCGCCGACCTGGGCCGGTTCCGCTTCGCCGCGCAGGATCATCGCCATGGCGTCGGCGGCTTCTTCCCGGGTGAGGCTGCGCCGTGCCCGTTTGCCACGGCCCAGGGTGCGCACATAGGGCGCGAAAGGATGTTCGCTCATGAGGTCTCGGTGTCGTACCAGCCGGTGACCGGACCCTGTTCGGCGATCAGGGCCACCAGCCGGTCGTAGTCAATGGTTTCCAGATTCGCCGGACGTGCCGCCGGCGGGCCCTCGGCGAGCAGAAAGCCCGGCCCTTGCAGTGGAAAGTCGGCGGCCACCAGATGGCCCTGGTCGACGAACACGCACAGGTCGCCGCTTTCGTAGACCGCCAGGCAGTCGCGGCCGGTTTCGCTGTCCAGGTCGTCAAAGCCGATCAGGTGCAACATTATAAGATGACCAGTTGCGCGGCGCTGTGCCGCAGCCCGTGAAGCGCGCTGTCGTCCAACCCCTCGATGCCGTCCAGCCCGGCGGGCAGATCGTCGAGCCGGGCCACGCAGCGCACGCCGAAGCCGGTGAGCTCGGCGAGCAGGTCCCCATGGTCGGCGCGCCGCGCCAGCACTTTCAAGGGCGCCGCCTCGAACCAGACCAGGGTGGTGACGCCGAAGGCGGCCCCGGTAAGTGCCATGTCCACGCTTTCGCGCCAACCGCCGCCGCGGCCCGGCGCATGGCGCACCAGATAAAGCACTGAATCAGCCAAAATGCACCACCCGGTCGCTTTGTGTGAGGGCGTCCACCCAGTCGCCCAGCCCCACCAGCGTGAAGCCGTCCGCCAGGGTGCCGCTGACGTCGTTCAGACCGGCGCGGCGGGCCTCCTCGCTGTCGCTGATACCGCGCTTGAGCGCGGCGCCCACGCACACCGAGGCCGGCCAGCCGTGCTCGGCCACCAGCGTCTGCCAGCCCCGCTGGGCGTCACAGGCCAGATCGCCACGGCGGGCCAGCCGGTTGGCCAGATGGACGCCGTCGCCGTAGAAGAAGATGCGATAGAGCTGGTGGGAGGAGCGGGCCACCGCCTGGGCGGAGTGAAGGGCGGTGAGGGCGCCGGGCCGTTGCGGCCCGGCGGTCACGAGAAGACTGACTTTAATCATTCCCGCTGAGGGCGGTGAGAATGTGCAGCAGGGACAGGAACAGGTTGTAGATCGACACGAACAGCGTGACCGTGGCCATGATGTAGTTGGTCTCGCCGCCATGAATGATGGCGCTGGTCTGCCACAGAATCAGCAGGGACGAGAGCAGCACGAAGGCGGCGGACACGGCCAGTGACAGCGCCGGGATGTTGAAGAACACCGCCGCCAGGCCGGCCAGGAAGGCGACCAGAATGCCAACCATGATGAAGTTGGTCATGAAGCTGAAGTCCTTGCGGGTCACCAGCGCGATACCCGACATGGCCACGAAAATACTGGCGGTGCCGCCCAGGGCCAGGGACACGATTTCCATGCCGCCGTTGATCTGGGCGTACATGTTGATGATCGGTCCGGTGGTGAAACCCAGCCAGCCGGTCAGGCCGAACACGGCGAGAATGCCCCAGGAACTGTTGCGCAGCTTATTGGTGGCGAACAGCAGGCCGAAGTAGACGCCCAGTGTCACGAACACATTGACGTAGCCGATGCCCATTGCCATGGCGAACACCGCGGCGCCGGTGGCGACCATCAGGGAAAGCCCCAGCAGCATATAGGTGTTTTTCAGGACCTGAGCGGCGCGCTCGCCGGTGACCGCCGTCGCCGCGTGCTGACGGTGGGGGGCGGTGTACGGGTTCGGGTGGTTGCTCATACTCGGACTCATTGCTTGAGGGTGTTCCATGGATAATAGGGACACTCGCGCCAAAATCAAGATTTCCCTCTTGAATCACACGGTTATGGCAGCCTTATTGACCAGAGGCCGTTGACTGCGAAAGCGTCTCAGGTATGATTGGCGCCCATCGGAGAGGTGGCAGAGTGGTCGAATGCAGCGGTCTTGAAAACCGCCGAGGATTTGCGTCCTCCGTGGGTTCGAATCCCACCCTCTCCGCCATACAAGAAAAAGCCTTGTAATTCAATGAGTTACAGGGCTTTTCTTTTTCTGATTTGTAGCAAAGATTTGTAGCAAAGCCCTGCTGTTCATAGAAGCGCCAGAATCGCCCAAATTAGCCGTTTTCTATCCTTCACGACCCAACCCCCGGCCTGATCCATTTTGAGGCCTCTAACGGCCTGTTTCAGCGCCTTTTAGCAGTTCTTCCACGAACTCGATAGTTTTGCTTTGATACTCACTGAGTAGCTTTACCGCTCCGTTCAAACCAAAAACCTGATACTCGCTGAAACTGTCCTTTCGGCTCATTTCCTCGATAAGTCGTGACACGACTGCGATAGTGATCGACATATCTTGTATCTCGTGCATTTTTTCAATAATGAGTTTCGTTTCTTTGTCCATAACTACCTCCCTGCAACTGGGGGGAAGCGTAGATCGGATCGAGAAAGTCGATCAACTATTAATTATTGATGTGTTTTGACTATTGGTATAGGTTCGATACTGGGATCGTGCGTCCCTCATGTGCATGCGCAACGGCCCCGGTTTTTGATAAAAAATAATTATATTTTTTCTCCTAAATAAAAAATCTCTTTTGCAAGACTCACCAGCCGGGAGTCTTTAACTTCGTCAAAATAATAGCCGTAAAAATAATCATCGTCTCTTATATCACCAACTTCCCTATCTACATATACTAAAATTTCATTTGAACAAAACTCCCAGAGTTCGTCATATTCTTTTTCTCCGTCAAATCCGCTACATTCTCCTTTGTTATATTCATTTATTTCTTTTACGTGGTTATCGTAACGTTCTTCTATTTCACCAAACAATACACTGCTTCTTTCTTTAAAATTATTCGTTACTTTGAGCCAGTCGTAGTTATATTTTTTCAGTTCTTCTATGAGAAGTTCTTCGAATATATCAAAAAAAGTATAGATATTTTCAATTAATTCATTTTTTATTTCTTCTTTATTTTTCATAATTCTCCTTTTTTTATTTGATTTTTGAAGAAATTGATTTATCAATTTCCACCGGTGCAAAAATTTTTGAGAAAAATTATAGATATAGGTTTGGTTTGTTCTTTTCTCCCCTAGTGATCTCTATATCTTAGTGATCTCTTATCTATAGATTTCTGTTTGCCTACCCTTCGCCCAAGTCTTCGACTTGCCTTCGCTTTGCTCTTTGTTGTTATCTGTTAAATCTTTAAAAGCCGAATTGCGAAAGCAATTCAACCCCAGTTGAATTTTAAACCAGCAAAGCGAGTCTCTCCCTCCAAAAGCTTTAAAAAATTAAAACTTTTTCAGGAAAGTCAGCTTTGCATGATCAATGTCATATGTGCTTATGCATTGATTACAAGACACTTATACAGATACACAACCTGCCTATCTCACCCTGTCTTGTTCCTTCTTACTCCCAGCCCGGTCAGGTTTGCTATGCATTTACCAAGTACCATTCTTAAGACTGTTTGAGAAGGCGCTTCGTGGGTCACGGTTTATGAGATTCCCCCGTTGTAACCGCTAAGAATAAAACCTATAACAACACCCAACTAACACGACTAACGATCCAAAGTGTTATGCGGATATAGTGAAAAATTATTTTTTTGAAGGGTTTTTATTGGGAGGACTTGAAATATAAAAATGAATTGTTATTCTTTTTTACATGGTGTCAGTCCTTCCACAGACCTTCTTTTCACCATACCAAAGAGTCTCACTAAGAGGCTCTTTTTTTATTCCATAAATTTAATAATTCCAGATTTTTTCTTTTTGTCAAATATAAACCGGATTATTGTTTTAATTTTTAAAAAGTATACCATTTAAAATAAAATGGTGATTTATGAGGTATATAACTAAAATAATAGCAGCAAGTGCGTTGGTGTTCTCCGGTGCGACGTTTGCTCAGGAAAGCGGCTGGGTTGCGGATTCGGTAAGTTATGAGTGGTGGGATTATGAAAGCGCGATATGTAACGTTTCCAACTATACGCTAAGCTCATACAGTCCCAGCTTAGGAACAAGACTTGATAACTTTAATAGTAGCAATACGGGGTCATCTATAAAGAGAGTGGCTGAGAGAGTGAGTACAAACAACTGGGCTCAATATCCTATAATGTGTAGGAATTATGGCAATTCGACTCTTAATCCTGCTCTTGGGCTTGAAGAAATGCAGTTGAAATCTGAAAGAATCAAGATAACAACTTATGTTAAAGCGCCGTCAGACGACAACGGCATAGTTGACAGTAAAAGGCCGGATATAAAGTACTACGATGACAACGAATTTGACCTTAAGTCTGACAGAGATAAGACTTGGTCGCTTGATACAAATATTTCTGAAGGTGTTAATAAAAGAATGAACAGTGATCTTGAAATAGGGCAGTTTCAATTTAAAAAACCTGCTTGTGCCAACAACAGCAATATTGAACATATAGGTAACTGTTACAGAACAAGCCGAGAAGGATCAGTTAAAAAAGTAGGGGTCCAGTAACTACCGATACAGAGACTATAGAAGCCGCCGAATTGAGCGGCTTTTTTTATCTTTTTATGGAAGAGTGCTTCTGATCACGACTCTCGAAATGCCAAGAGAAACAGAAAGAAAGTTCTCTTCTATTTCATTTTCTAGTTCGTCGCATAAGTCTTCGTCATCTGAGAAGAAAAGAACAAGTTGGCATTCTTCATCATCAATTAGAGCGAAGCCTAGCTTCAATTGATATACAAATTCCTCCCGGTCAAATTCACCACTATGATAAATAACAAAATACGTTATTTCTCCAGGTGAACGAGCAAGGAAAGTTAGGTAAGGCTCCGCATCGCGAGGCTCTGTACACCGCCAGTCATTTTCTTTAAAGCAATCCAGCAAAGTATCAAGGTCCACCACCTCATCAGGTCTAGTTTCCTCCTCAAACAGTTCGTCCATGCAATCGTCGTCAAAAAAGCCTGCTTCGTTGAGTAATCCGAAAACAACGTCTTCCCAATCCGAAATGCGCGGCTTTTCGCTCATAAGCCCGCCGGTATACATCGGGTCTGAAGCGGCCAAAAAATTTGTTTCGGAAAGGATGGCTCTTGAGTAATTAACGACTGATTCAATTCGATCGTCTAAGAAAGTACGAATTACGCTTTTGACTTCCTTCGTGGATATATCCCCGAAATCATCTTCTTCTAAGCTCTCTAAAATTTTATTTATAAATATGTCCTGATAATTATTATCAATAATAAATCCCCAAAAGGAGAGTTCTAGAAGACAGTCGCCAATTACGATAAGTTGGCCGTCTTGGGCATCTTTATTCATTTTATAAGCGGAAAGCACTGCATCAATAAAGTCGATACGAGCTTTTATTCTTGGGTCGACTTTCAATCTCTTGCGGAGCTTTTCACAGAAAGCAACGATTTCGCTCGCAATATCGAAAGATTTGGATTTGCATGAAGCGTCATCCATAAATTCTGAAGCTGAATCCACGGCGGCCTTAACGGCGATATAGGAACGTGCAAATGACCAAAAAGACATGACAGTAACCCACCCCTTCAGTAAAACGTCAAATCTAGCAAAAGTTGGTCTTAAAGAAAAGGGGATCAAAGGGGGAATGTAATTCCCCTTTTGCGCACAGTCTACGAAGGTAGACGTAGTGCGTTAAGAACAACGAAGTTGTTATTTTGAAAAAATATGATATTTTTTTAAAATAAAACGAGGCGTTCATGGGAGCTAATTATGTGGCGGTCAGACTGAAGGGGAGAAGAAAGGCGGATGCAACGAGGCTCAGGGAGCACATCTCCCGAGCGAGGCGCAGCAGCCAAAATATCAAGACGGACAGCCGCCATAATTTTGCGATGGCATACAATGACTATGATGAGCTATGCAAGCGCCACGACGATGCAGAGCAGCAGCGCCAGGGGAGAAGAGTCAGAAAAGACTACAGGCGAATGGTTGAGGCTGTCGTCGTGCTGAGCGATGACCGAATGAGAGAGCTTATCAAGGAAAAAGGCTGGAAGGGCACAAAGGAAAGCGTCTCAGAAGCTATAGATAAGCTTACAAAGGCGATATCAGAAGAGCACGGCCTGGTGCCCGTCGACTGGCACTTCCACACTGACGAAGGGCATAGAGACGCAAACGGTAGGTTCGTTAGAAACTGGCACGCCCACATATCGTTTTATAATTATAATTTTGAGAATGGCAAAAGCCCTCTGGTTAAGATGTCGAAATGTCGCTATTTCAAAGATGAGCAGACAGGCGACATGAAGCGAGACTTTAACCATAATTTTGTGGCGCTTCAGGACAAAGCTGGCGAGGCATTCAGGTCTTTAGGGTTTAGAAGAGGAGACCAACAAAAATTTCCCGGTGAGAAAAGGCATAAGACGAAAAGCGAACACGTTTCAAGCCTTGAAAAGCAAAACAAGTTTGAGAAGAAAAAAGTTCAACAAGAAAAAAAGACGTTTTCGGCTCAAAAGTCCAAAGGAATGGAAGAAATAACAGCGAAGTACAAAAGGCTAGCGCAAGACTACAAGAAAATAAAACGTTATGCGGAGAAGACGAAAGAGGAAAGGGAAGAAGTTGAAAGGGAAAAAATGGATGTTAAAGCGCTTGGGGAAGAGTACGAGAAAGCGACCAATTACGTCTTAAGTCTTGAAGGGCTGATGAAGACGCGAGCATATAAAAATTTTGCGAAGTACAAAGCAATAGAGAACGAAGCTATTGTCGAGCAAAATAAAAGAAAAGAGAAAGAGGCGAAAGAAAAGGCAGCAAAGTATGCTGAACAATTAGCTAATCGTAGACTCTATGAGAAAACACAACAAACAAGAATGGGGCTGAACAGGAAGAAAGGCTCAACTCATTGGGAAGAAGAGTTTTTCGCTGATGTTGAGCATTCCCGCCGCCTTGCCCCAAAGAAAAGAAAGCGAGGAAGGGGGAAGGGTTTAAAGTACAAGCCCGGCCACGGTGAATGAAAATTTTAATTTTTATGAGTCGTGGTCTATCTGCTAATGCCATAGTCTAGCGTAGAGATCGCCTTAAACTTCTGCTTCGGGTTTGGCCCCGCAGAGTAAACGTCGAACGTAATCGTCCCTGTTTCATGTCCAACGATGGAGGCGATAATTAAACCGGGAATATCGTTGTGTTGAAGTTGGGTGATAAACGACTTTCGCAGGCTGTGGAACACGTACTCCGGGCCGAATCCCAATTCCTTTTTCAATCTTCCAAATTGCTTGCTGAGCGGATCGGATCGTTTGTCGTACTTGTTTCTGCTGGTTGAAGGGATCAGGTAGCCGTCTTTCGTTTGAGCCAGTAGGCGGTCTACGGTGGGCATAGCGCTTGGATGGATCGGCACAAGCCTTTCGCTGGATTTTGTTTTGCTATGATGTATCGAGAAGCATTTAACGTCATTCTCAACAACGATGTCCTCCGATTTTAAACGGCAAATTTCTTCGATCCGGGCACCTGTATAGGCACCGAGTAAGATAAGGTCGGAGAGCGCTTCACGGTTCTTTTGTTGCTTCGAAGAGTCGTGGAGCCGTCGAATGTCTTCGGGTGAAAAATCCTTTCGAAGGCTCTGGCGAGCCCCCAGTTTTTCAACAAATTCGTGCTTTTGAAACGCCGGAACCTCGTTCCTGTGTTGTTCGCTGAACTGTGGGTCGTTCTTCAACGCCCATTTCCAAAAGCTTGAACCGGCGAAAATCACCTGTTTTTTCGTCTTATTAGAAACGTTTAGGGTGTTGAGGTAGTTTCCCACGTTATAGTGATTTAACTCTCTCTGTTCGGCCTCTAACCACGTTTTTAGTTTCTTGAGTCGCCTTAGCTGGTCGTCCACGGTCTTCTGGGCTACGCCACGGACCTTCGACTGGTACGCCGCAAAGTCTTTGAGTCTCGTTGTTGTAATGGGTGATTTTGAGCGGTACTCGCTGGGATCTTTGAGTATCTTTTTAACTTCTTCTGGATCAACAGGCTGAAGGTTATCAAACACGTCAGCCTGGGCGTGCATTGACATTGCTTTGAGTAGCTCAACGGACCCGGTTAGGTCTAGCTGACCTTCGTACTTGTCAAACATTAGCTTTGCCATAGTCTTTGCTGAGTCTGATAGGCCCAAGGCTTCCGCAAGGGCCTGAAAGTCAGAGTCAGCACTTTGGCTTCTACCAAGAGCCGTTTGAGTAACAGCGCTGTTCAAAAAATGCTCCGTTGCTTGAGAGGCTTTATAAGCCTGCTCTCGCTGTTCTTCGGCGGAACCGGCTGATAGGGTACGTGCCTGATTGATCTGGTCTCTCCAGGCTTGTAGGAACGGCAATTTGAGTGCCTGAGCTTCCCGCTTCGAGCCTGTCTTTAGGCTTGCGGTAAATTCTCGTCGATTTATGAACGGGCGAACGTCCGCCGGAACAGATAGACGGACGTACCAATTTCCGCCCCTCAAGACTAAATTATCACCAGCCATATCAGATCAAGAAGTAGCCAAAACAGGTTGTAATAGTAAGGCCTTTAAGGCCCTTTTTGTAGCAAAATTTTGTAGCAAGGCGGGGCGTAAGTGACTGATTTAGCGTCTAATCAATCACTTATGGGTCGGATTCAGAAAGTCCCACCCTCTCCGCCAAACAAAAGGGGCTGCCAAAAGGCAGCCCCTTTTTTTGGCGGAGAGGGTGGTTTCATTCGAACCCACCGGTTCGACCGAGCGGCGCAAAGCGCCGCGAAGGGGCGTCGCCAAAGGCGACGGGGCGCAGCCCCGAGCGAAGCGAGCCCATCCCACCCTCTCGGCGCGCGCAAAGCGCGCCCAAGCCTCCCGGCAAACACCAAATCCCTCGACTACGCTCCCAAAACCCGCTCACTCGAGTTGTTCCCAAGTCCTTTCCACCCCAATCCACGACGCAAAACCCCATGGCCGCGTCCACACCGCTGTGCCAGCATGCTTGCTCCATTTTCGGAATCTCATTCCAAAAGAGTTATTCCACAAACAAAAAAGGAATCACCATGCTCGGTATCGTAGCTATCCTCACCGCCCAGCCCGGCAAGGGCGACGCGCTCGCCGCTGAGATGAGCCGCATCGCCGTGGAAGTCCGTAAGGAAGAGGGCAATCACGGTTACACCGTCCACCAGTCCGTGGACGACGGCGACACCGTGATGATCTATGAACAGTACAACGATCAGGCGGCGCTGGACGCCCACCGCGAGAACATGAAAGGCCTGGGCGGCGGTTTGAAAGACCTGCTGGCCGGCCGGCCCGACGTGAAATTGTTCAACGTGGCCGGCTGAAGCGCTCGGCGAACGCCTCCAGCGCGTCGCGTCCCTGAATATCGTCGGCCAGCAGCGGCAGGGTGAGGCGGGGCAGGGCGCCCAGGCGCCGGTCGATGTCCGCCATCAGCCGTTGCTCCCGCTCCCGGCGGGCGCGGAAGAAGGCGCCCTCCGCCTCGTCCGGCAACACTCGGTTGATGATCATTCCGGCCACCGGGATCCGGGCCTCGCCGAGGCTGGCCACGGCCCGTTCGGTTTCCAGGATCGGCAGCCGCTCCGGGGTCAGCACGAACACAAAGCCGGTGTGGTCGGTGTCCTGCAGCCGCCGCCGCGCGCGTTGGAAGCGTCGCTGCCGCTCGAGCAGTGGCGCCGCCAGCGCCCGGGCGCGCTGGTCCAGCCCTTCCAGTTCCCGGTCCTCCGGTTCACCCAGCGGGCTCTCCAGGTCCCGCCCCGGCGTCAGATGGCCCAGCACCTTGCCCAGCTGTTCGGTGCGCCGGTTCTGCTTTAACAGGCCTTCGCTCCAGGCCGCCATCAGTTCCGGCAGGCTGAGCAGCCGCAGGGTGTGGCCGGTGGGGGCGGTGTCGAACACAATCAGATCGAAGCGGTCCTGCTGATCAATGATCGTCGTAATGCGCTCCAGCAGGGCCGCTTCCTGGGCCCCCGGTGATTGGCGGCTGAGGCGCAGCTGGCGCTCCAGTTCCGGGCGCTGGTCGGCGCCGGCGAAGCGGGCCATCTGCGCCCGCACGCGTTCCAGATGGGCGTCCACCTCGCTGTCCGGATCGATTTCCAGGCCGGTGAGGTTGGCCGCCAGGTCGGTTTCCCGGTCGCCGATCTCCCGGTCGAAGGCGTCCGCCAAGCTGTGCGCCGGGTCGGTGGACACCAGCAGTACGCGGCGTTCCAGGCCGGCGGCGCGCAATGCCAGGGCCGAGGCCACCGTGGTTTTCCCCACGCCGCCCTTGCCGCCCACCATTAACAGGCGGCGCCGGCGCAGCAGGGTATCGATATCCAGAGCGGTGTGGCGGTTCGGGTCCGGCATGAATCAGCAGCAGCGGAAGTGGTCGAGGGGCGAGTGGGGCATGCCCATGCGTTTGTGCCAGTCGTGGAAGCGGTCCAGCAGCAGCGGCTGCAGCTCCAGGGTGTACCAGGTGGCCGGGTTGGGGATGCCGAGGGTTTCGGAGAACACCATCAGCATGAACAGATCCTCCTCGTCCCGCCGGGCCCGGGCGATCGCGGCCCGGTAGGGGGCGTTGTAGTAGCTCGCCCCCAGATCGCCGGCGCGCCGGTACCAGCGGCGCAGCCGACCGATCAGACGCGCCGCCGGTTGCGTGCCGCTCAAGAGGCGCTCTCGTCGTTGGCGGCGCCCTTGGCGCGGCGCAGCGCGGCCACGCACTCCAGGGTTACCAGCACCGCCGCCACCAGCACCACCAGATCGAGACCCAGCAGGAACCAGTTCTCCTTCTCGAAGAAGTCGCGCAGCTGCATCAGCAGCGCGGCCAGGGTCATCACCAGCAGGAACACCAGCGGGCCCAGGGTGTAGAAGGTGGGCCGGCCGCGGCGCACCAGCATCACGGTGATCACCAGCAGGGTGAGGCCGGCCAGCAGCTGGTTGGTGGTGCCGAACAGCGGCCAGATCAGCAGCCCGCCGGAGCCGTCCGCGCCGCCGGCGCCGAACGCCAGAATCAGGCAGCTGGCCACGGAGAGCAGGGTGGCGGGCAGCGCCTTGCGCATCCAGCCGATGTTATAGATCTCGCCCCATTCCTGGAAAATGTAGCGCTGCAGACGCAGGCCGGTGTCCATGGTGGTGCCGGCGAACAGCGCCGCCATCACCGTGAGCAGGGTGGCCGCCACGGTCACTTCCATGCCGGTGCCGGCGGCGAGAATAAAGGCGCCGCCGTCCACGAAGGCGGTCAGGCTGCCCTGGCCGAATGAGGTGTAGACCGCCTGCCAGTCGGCCAGCGAGGCGAAGCCGGCGGTGGCGGCGATGATCGCGGCCAGCGCCAGGGCGCCTTCACCCACGGCGCCGAAGTAGCCGACGAAGCGGGCGTCGGTTTCCTTGTTCAGCTGCTTGGAGGTGGTGCCCGAGGCCACCAGGCCGTGGAAGCCGGAAATCGCGCCGCAGGCGATGGTCACGAACAGCAGCGGCAGCATCGAGGGGGTGCCTTCGGGCACGCCGAAGTTGATCATCGGCGCGACAACCGTGGGGCTGGCGATGATCACCGCGCCGTACAGCAGGATCAGGCCGACAAACAATTGCAGGCCGTTGATGTAGTCGCGGGGCTGCAGCAGCACCCACACCGGCAGCAGCGACGCGATCGCCGCGTAACCGAACAGAATCAGAATCCAGAGCGCGTTGGGCGACAGACCGGCGGTGCTTTCCGGCAGCGTCACCGGCACCGAGGGGCCGATGTAGATCAGTGCGTAGAGCGCCGCCACGCCGACCACCGAGACCAGGCCCAGGCCGATCTTGCGGCGGTAGATCAACTGGCCGATCACCAGGGCCACGGCGATGGCGCCCCATACCGGCACCACGGCGCCGGGGTTGTTGATCAGCAGCTTGGCGATCACCACCCCGAACACCGCGTTGACCATCAGCAGCACCAGGAAGATGACGATCATGAACACGCTGCGCGCGCGTCCGCCGACCACCTCGCCGGTGAGCGCGCCCACCGACTTGGCCCGGTTGCGCACGCTGGCCCAGATCGCGCCGCTGTCGTGGACGCCGGCGAAGAAGATGGTCCCCAGGACCACCCAGAGAAAGGCGGGCAGCCAGCCCCAGATCACCGCGATGGCGGGCCCGACGATGGGCGCCGCGCCGGCCACCGAGGTGAAGTGGTGGCCCCAGAGCACAAAGCGATTGGTGGGCACGAAGTCGACCCCGTCCTCGAACTCGTGGGCCGGGGTGCGGAAATCCGGATCGAGCTTGTAGATCTTCTCCGCGATAAAGCGGGAGTAGACAAAGTAGCCGGCGGCCATGCCGCCGAGGCCGAGAACCAAAAGCAGAATTGCGCTCATCGGTCTTGTCCTTGTTGTGAGATTGGCCGGGTTTCAGAATTACCCGTCACGCCCTGGCGCGTCAATGCGACCCTGGTCGAATCGTGACGCCGGCCACTAGGCATCCAGGCCCCGGCGCGCTAGGCTTGATGGGTTCAAAACACATCCACTATCAAGGACGCTAAGTGGGGAGGATAAAATGATAAAAGTACTGGTGGTCGACGACCACGATCTGGTTAGGACCGGCATCACCCGCATGCTCGGTGATCAGGAAGGGATTCGTGTGGTCGGCCAGGCCGACTGTGGGGAAGAAGCGGTACGCCTGGCCCGCGAACTGAGCCCGGACGTGGTGCTGATGGACATCAAGATGCCGGGGATCGGCGGTCTCGAGGCGACCCGGCGGATGCTGCGCCAGGACGACGGCCTGCGCGTGATCGCCGTGACCGTCTGCGAGGACGAGCCGTTTCCCTCGCGGCTGCTGCACGCCGGCGCCGCCGGCTACCTGAGCAAGGGCGCCGACCTGGAAGAGATGGTGCGGGCGATCAAGGTGGTGAGCACCGGGCAGCGCTATATCAGCCCGGAAATCGCCCAGGCGATGGCGCTCCGGCCCTTCGTGCCGACCCCCGACGCGCCGCTGGACATGCTCTCCGAGCGCGAGCTGCAGATCATGATTCTGATCGTCAACTGCCATAAGGTGCAGGACGTGGCCGATCAGTTGTGCCTGTCGCCGAAGACGGTGAACACCTACCGCTACCGCATTTTCGACAAGCTGGGCATCAGCAGCGATGTGGAAATGGCCCTGGTGGCGGTGCGCCACGGCATGGTGGACGCCGACGAAGCCAACCCGGCCTGAGGGTCCGGTCGGCGGACGGAAAAGATCGGCGCGGGCTTGACAGTTTTGCGCCAGTGTCGATCCTATGCAGCCTGTCGTTCGCCGACCCCGGAGTGGCCTTGCCGCAATTCGACGCCAAGCAGTTTCTCGCCCATTGTGCCCGCAAGCCCGGTGTTTACCGGATGCTGGACGACCAGGGCGGGGTACTCTATGTGGGTAAAGCCCGGGATCTGCGTGCCCGGCTGAATTCCTATTTCCAGAAAAACGTCACCGGCGCCAAGACCCGCGCGCTGGTGAGCCGTATCGCGGGCGTGGAGACCACCGTGACCGCCAGCGAGGCGGAGGCGCTGCTGCTCGAGCAGTCGCTGATCAAGTCCCTGCGCCCGCCGTACAATATCCTGCTGCGTGACGATAAGTCCTACCCCTATATCAAGATCACCACCTCGGACGAGTACCCGCGCATAACCTTTCATCGCGGCAAGCGCCGGCCGGGCAGCCGCTATTTCGGCCCCTATCCGAGTGCCGGCAGCGTCCGCGAAACCCTGGCGCTGGTGGAAAAGGTGTTCCGCGTGCGCAACTGCCGGGACAGCTTCTTCCGCAACCGCACACGGCCTTGCCTGCAGTATCAGATCCAGCGCTGCACCGCGCCCTGCGTGGAGTTCGTCAGCCGCGAGGCGTACGCCGAGCAGGTGCGCATGGCGATGGATTTTCTTTCCGGCCGCAGCCGCCAGGTCAGCGACCACCTCACCGAGCAAATGGAGAAAGCCGCCGAGCAGCTGGATTTCGAATGGGCGGCGGAACTGCGCGACCAGCTCGCCGCCATCCAGGCGGTGCAGCAAAAGCAGAACGTGGAAACCGACCGGGGCGGCGACGTGGACGCGGTGGCCATCGCGGTGCGCCACGGGCTGGCGGTGGTGGAAGTGCTGATGGTGCGCCAGGGCAGGGTGCTCGGCCACCGCAGTTTCCGGCCGGACACCCGCGGCGAGGAAGACAGCGATGAAATCCTGGAAGCCTTCCTGGCCCAGTATTACCTGGGGGAACGCGACGACCAGTCGATCCCCAGGGAAATCGTGCTGCCCGGCGCGCTGCCCGGGCAGGCGGCCCTGCAGGAAGCCATGGAAACCCATCTCGGCCGCCGCATCCGGCTGGCCGCCCGGGTGCGCGGCCAGCGCCAGGCCTGGCTGAACATGGCGCGCACCAACGCGGATCAGTCCCTGTACGCGGATCTGGCCGCCCGGGAGCACCTCGAACAGCGCTTTCATGCACTGGAAACGCTGCTCGAGGCGGACACCCCGATTCGCCGCATCGAGTGTTTCGATATCAGCCACACCCAGGGTGAGCGGGCGGTGGCGTCCTGCGTGGTGTTCGACCAGCAGGGCGCGCGCAAGGCGGACTACCGCCGTTTCAATGTCAGCCCGGAGCACGGCGGTGACGATTACGAAGCCCTGGAAGAGGCGGTACGGCGCCGCTACCAGCGGGTGGTGAAGGAAGAGGCGAAGCTGCCGGACCTGTTGCTGATCGACGGCGGCAAGGGGCAGATGCAGCGCGGTTTCGAGGTGATCCAGAGCCTGCACCTGGACAACCAGGTGCTGGTGATGGGCATCGGCAAGGGGCCGAGCCGGCGCCCGGGCCTGGAAGTGCTGTACCTGCCGGACGGCCGCGAGCTGGTGCCCGGCGGTGCCCACGCGGCGCTGCATCTGCTGCAGCAGGTCCGTGATGAGGCGCACCGCTTCGCGATCACCGGCCACCGGGCGCGGCGCGGCAAGGCCCGCCGTTCCGGTCTGGAAGACATTCCGGGCGTCGGCCCCAAGCGGCGCAAGGCGCTGCTGAACCATTTCGGCGGCTTGAAGCAACTGCGTAACGCATCCCGGGAAGAGCTGGCGCGGGTGGAAGGCATCAATGCCCAGACCGCCGAGACGCTGTACAACTGGTTTCACGAATAATCAGCGGCGATGCCTTCACCCCGGCCGTTTCAACAATGAGGCCGGCGCCGCTTTCCGTTATACTCACTTTTTCCGCCGACGGCATAGAAGTTGTCCATGTCCAAGCACGCTCCCATTCTCAACCTGCCCAACATTCTCACGCTTATCCGGGTGGCTGCCATTCCGGTGCTGGTGGCGGTGTTCTACCTGCCTTTCTGGTGGAGCGATCTGCTGGCCGCGGCGCTGTTTCTGGCCGCCGGCCTGACCGACTGGCTGGACGGCTACTTGGCCCGGCGTCTCGGCCAGACCAGCCCGTTCGGGGCGTTTCTGGACCCGGTGGCGGACAAATTGATCGTGGCGGTGGCCCTGGTGATGCTCGTGCAGACCCACGCCAGCATCTGGTTCGCGGTGCCGGCCATGGTGATCGTGTCCCGGGAAATCACCGTGTCCGCGTTGCGTGAATGGATGGCGGAGCTGGGCGAGCGCGCCAAGGTGGCGGTCAGTTCGATCGGTAAAATCAAAACGGTCACTCAGATGGTGGCGATCACGTTGTTGCTGGCGCTCAAGCCGGAGCACAGCGCGGACAACCTCACCATTGTCATGACGCCGGGGCTGTGGCTGGCTTACGGCTGTTTGTACCTGGCCACCGCGCTGACGCTGTGGTCCATGTTCTCCTATCTGCGCGCGGCGGTGCCGCAATTCACTAACCCGGGCGGCGACCGCGACGGCTCGTGAACAGGGCGGGTTGAGTGCCCGGCACGACTGCGCAAAGTTTGTCCAAGATATTGAATCGGCAGCAAAAACAGTCTTGACAGAGACCCGCGCTCGGGTAGAATGCGACTTCGCGTTCGGGGCAACCCGGCGCTGGAAAAAGCGGGAATAGCTCAGCTGGTAGAGCACAACCTTGCCAAGGTTGGGGTCGCGAGTTCGAATCTCGTTTCCCGCTCCAAGTTTCAATGTGAATCTAGACGTTGGAGATTGGGGTCGCGAGCTGGAACGCCAGCCCGGTCGAATCCATTTCCCGCTCCAGATTTCCAACCTCGGCCCAAGCCGGGGTTTTTTGTTCGTACAGGTTTAACGGCGCGGTGGCAGAGTGGTTATGCAGCGGACTGCAACTCCGTATACGCCGGTTCGATTCCGACCCGCGCCTCCATTCCCAGGCCTGCATTCGTTGTGTAAAGTTCGGCATGACCTGCGGGTATGGTGAAATTGGTAGACACAAGAGACTTAAAATCTCTCGGCCTTATGGCTGTGCCGGTTCGAGTCCGGCTACCCGCACCAACTCCTTCCTCTCGGTTCCTCTCTTCGCCTTTTATTGCCGCCTTGAATCGCTTTCTGGTACTTTAATGCTTTAGTCTTAATTCCTGCGGGAAAGCACGAATACCGAGGCAATAGCATAACGCCATAACAAACCTCGGATTCAGGGGGAAACGGTTAATGACTGGGTTTCAGCATCTGTCCGTGCGGCTGAAGATTTTGTCCGTGGCGGGTTTGGGGATCTTCCTGTTCCTCGCTTATTTCTTGTACAGCTACTACATCGCGGAAACCAATATTGACCATCTGCGCCAGGTGGAAAGCCACGACTTTCCGGTGCTGGAACTGGTCAACGCCAACAATGTGGAATTCCTGGCGATCAGCGATGCCTTCGACGACGCCATCAGCCAGGCGGACGCCGGCCTGATGGATGAGGCCCGGGAACGCTCCGACCGCTTCCTCGAGCGGCTCGGGGATATCGAGCGTCTCGACCCCACGCTGAGTGCGCCGGTGGACGACCTGCGCTCCGCCTTTATCACCTATATCACCGTCGCCAACGACACCGCCGCCCGGCTGGTTGAGAGTCCCGACGCGCGGGTCAGCAGTTACGAAGCACTGACCGAGATGCAGCAGCTGGAGCAGCAGTACACCGACGAGCACGGCGCCTTCGAGCAACAGCGATACCAGAGCTTCCGCGATAACCTCAACGCCAGCCGCGAAGACAATAAAAGCACCCAGCTTATCGGCCTGGCCCTGGGCAGCGTGGCGTTCACGCTGCTCGGGTTAATCGCGCTGCGGGTCACCCGGTCCATTACCCGCCCCCTGGAAGACGCCATGGGCGCCGCGGACAGCATCGCCAGCGGCAACTGGGACACCGAGATTCGCAGCGACAGCCGCGACGAGACCGGCCACCTGATTCGCGCCATCCGTAAAATGCGCGACACCCTCAAAGCGCGCACCGACGAGGACCGGCGTCAGGAGCAGCTGAAGAACCAGCTCTCCGAGCTCAATGCCCTGATGCGCGGCGATCTGAGCGTCGAACAGCTGGGCAATAATCTTCTTTCCTACGTCGTGCCCACCCTGGAGGCCCAGGTCGGCGCCTTCTATACCTTCGACACCGAGAGCGACACGCTGCGCCTGTCCAGCGCCTACGCCATGCAGCGGCGCAAGCAGCTGGCCAACGAGTTCCGTCTGGGCGAATCCCTGGTCGGGCAGAGCGCGCTGGAAAAGAAAACCATTATTCTCGAGCAGGTGCCCGAGGAGTACATGCTGGTGGGCTCCGGCACCGGCAACGCGGCACCGCGCAACGTCATGGTGCTGCCGATTCTTCACGACGATGAACTGAAAGGCGTGCTGGAAGTGGGCGCCTTTCAGTCGTTTTCCGATTCCGACACCGCCTTCCTGGAGCAGGGCGCCGCCCTGATCGGCGTGGCCCTGCACAGCGCCCAGAACCGGCTGCGGCTGGCCGGCATGCTGGAGCAGACCCAGCAGCAGGCGCGCGCGCTGGAGGCCCAGAAGGAAGAGATGGCCCAGGTCAATCAGGACCTGGAAGAGCAGGCCATGGAACTGTCCGCCTCCGAATCGCGCCTTCAGCAGCAGCAGGAAGAGCTGAAAGCGATCAACGAGGAACTGGAGTCGCAGACCCAGGCCCTGCGTGCCTCGGAGGAGTCCCTGCAGGCCCAGCAGGAAGAGTTGCGCGTCACCAACGAGGAACTGGAAGCCCAGGCCAAGGTGCTCGGCGAACAGAAAGCGGAAATGGGGCAGAAGAACAAGGAGCTGGAGCTGCTGCACCAGGAACTGGAGGACAAGATCAAGGAGCTGGAGCTGTCCTCGAAGTACAAGTCCGAGTTCCTGTCCACCATGTCCCACGAGCTGCGCACGCCGCTGAATTCGATCCTGATTCTGTCCAACGCCCTGGGGCAGAACAAAAAGGGCAACCTGGACGACAAGCAGGTGGAACACGCCCAGGTGATCCATTCCGCCGGCGCCGACCTGCTGTCACTGATCAACGACATCCTGGATATTTCCAAGATCGAGGAAGGCAAGATGGACGTGATGGTGGACGCCATCGCGCCGTCGGAGCTGTGCGATCACTTCCAGCGCCACTTCAGCCACATCGCCGAGAACCGCAACGTGGCCTTCCACGTGGCCGAGGGCGAGGGGCTGCCGGCCAGTTTCTATACCGACCGTCAGCGGCTCGAACAGATTCTGAAAAACCTGCTTTCCAACGCCCTCAAGTTCACCGACGACGGCTCCGTGACCTTGAGCATCGAACGCCCTGGCGAGGACGAGCGTATTCCCGGCCGTCTGGACCGTGCCAGCACGATTAAATTCGCGGTCACCGACACCGGCGTGGGCATTCCCGAGGACAAGCAGAAACTGATCTTCGAGGCCTTCCAGCAGGCCGATGGCACCACCAGCCGTAAATACGGCGGTACCGGCCTGGGGCTCACCATCTCAAGGGAGCTGGCGCGCCTGCTGGGTGGCGAAATCAGCCTGTACAGCGACGGCCCCGGCACCGGCGCCACCTTCATGCTCTATCTGCCCGAGGGCCATGCCGGGCAGGGCGAGCAGGCGGAGGACGGGGCGCAGCCGGCGTCGGCGGAACCGGTGGATATCGGCGCCAACGCCGAAGCGCACACCGCCGCCAATCTGCCGCTGGAAGAGCAGGGCGATGACGGCTATGTGGTCCGCGAAAAGACCGTGCTGGTGGTGGAGGACGACGGCGAGTTCGCCAACGTGCTGGTGGACCTGGCCGCGGATTACGGCCTGGAAAGTCACATCTGCCATGACGGCGAGAGCGGCCTGGAGTACGCGCGCCGCCACCGCCCCAGCGCTATTATTCTCGACATCGGGCTGCCCGGCATCGACGGCTGGGAGGTCATGGAGAAACTCAAGGCCGACGCCCGCACCCAGGATATCCCGGTGCATTTTCTGTCCGGCAAGGATGAGCGCAAGAAAGCGCTCGACCTGGGCGCCATCGATTTTCTCGCCAAGCCGGTCAGCCAGGAACAGATGCTCAGCGCCTTCGCCAAGATCGAGACCGCCATCGAGACCAATGTGCGGCGCCTGCTGGTTGTGGAGGACAGCGCCATCCAGCATGAGAGCATCCGCGAGCTGTTCGACCAGAAGGGCGTGCAGATCACCGCCGTCACCAGCGGCGAGGCGGCCTTGAAAGCCCTCGGTGAAACCGTCTACGACTGCATGATTCTGGACCTGACCCTGCCGGACATGAGCGGCTTCGAACTGCTCGAGCGGCTGCACGGCAACGACGCCTACGAGGCGGTGCCGGTGGTGATCTACACCGGCAAGGACCTGACCCGCGACGAGGAAGCGCGGCTGCGCAAGTATGCCGACCGCATCATCCTCAAGACCGAACGCTCCCACGAACGGCTGCTCAACGAGGCGTCGCTGTTCCTACACTGGCTGGAGTCCACCTTGCCCGCCCACCGGCGCGGCAACCCGGAGCTGATCGAACACCGCGACGACATTTTCGAGGGCAAGAAGCTGCTGCTGGTGGACGACGACATGCGCAATATCTATGCGCTGTCCGCCCAGTTGGAAGAGCTGGGCTTCGATATCCACCTCGCCAACAACGGCCGCGAAGCCCTGGAAGCGCTGGATGAAAGCCCGGACTTCGACATTGTCCTGATGGACATCATGATGCCGGAAATGGACGGCTACGAAGCGATGGCGCATATCCGCAGCCAGCCGCGCTTCGCGGCGCTGCCGGTGCTGGCGCTCACCGCCAAGGCGATGAAGGACGACCGCGCCAAGTGCCTGGACGCCGGCGCCAACGATTACTGCTCCAAACCCATCGACATGAGCAAGCTGACCTCGCTGATGCGGGTCTGGCTGCATAAATAGGAGTGCCCGCAGTGGAACCGCGGCCGGCGATCAGCGATGAACAGGTGCAAGTGGAGGATATCGAGATCCGGCTGCTGCTGGAGGCGATCTACCAGCTCTACGGCTACGATTTCCGCTCCTACAGTCCGGCCTCCATGCGCCGGCGCATCATGCACCGGCTCACCATGTCCGGCTTTTCCACGGTGCTGGAGATGACCGACCGGGTGCTGCGCGACCGGCAGTTCTTCGTCACGCTGCTCAACGACCTCACCGTCAACGTCACCGAGATGTTCCGCGACCCGGAATTCTACAAGGCGTTCCGCGAGGAAGTGGTGCCGGTGCTGAAAACCTTTCCGTTCATCAAGATCTGGCACGCGGGCTGTTCCACCGGTGAAGAAATCTATTCCATGGCCATTCTTCTCGAGGAAGAGGGGCTCTACGAGCGCGCCATGCTGTACGCCACGGACATCGACAAGAACGTCCTGGCGGCGGCCAAGAAAGGCATCTATCCGATCCATGCGTTCAAGCAGTACACCGACAATTACCGCCGCGCCGGTGGCCGTCAGTCGCTCAGTGACTACGCCACCGCCCGCTACGACAGCGTCATCATGGAGCAACGCCTGAAACGCAATATCGTGTTCGCCGATCATGATCTGGCCACTGATCAGGTGTTCGGTGAAATGCATGTGATACTCTGCCGCAACGTTTTGATTTACTTTGACCGGCCCCTGCAACAGCGCGTGTTCAAGCTGTTCGGAGAAAGCCTGGATATGGGCGGCTTTCTGTGCCTGGGCACCAAGGAAAGTCTGCGTTTCAGCGGCAATGAAGAGTCGTTCGACGTAGTCAATCGATCACTGCGGATTTTCCGTAAAAGACAAATGCGTCCCAACGCATAACAGACACGCTTAATCGAGAATAATGATGATCGAGCAGAAACTGCTGTTGGTTGATGATCAACCCGCCAACCTGGTCTCCCTGGAAGCGATTCTGGAGGATGAGGGGCGCACGCTGTTGAAGGCCGAGTCCGGCCAGGAAGCGCTCAAAATTCTGCTCAAGGAAGACGTCTCCCTGGTGCTTCTGGATGTGCAGATGCCCGGCATGGACGGCTTCGAGGTGGCGGAATTGATGCGTCAGCGCAAGGACACCCAGACCATTCCCATTATCTTCGTCACGGCGATCAGCAAAGAGAAGAAATACGTGTTCAAGGGCTATCAGGCGGGCGCCGTGGACTACCTGTTCAAACCGCTGGACCCGCTGATCCTCAAGAGCAAGGTGAATTTTTTCCTGGAGCTGGACCGGCAGCGCCGCGAGCTGCAGGTGAAACTCAAGGAGGCCCAGGCGCACCGGGCCGCCTATGAGGCGGAGAAGCGCAATCGCGGCCAGGGGGAGTAAGTGCCCGGCGCGACGCCCGTTAAAGCGGTCGTTATGGGGGCATCCTGGGGTGGCTTGAACGCCTATTCCTCGGTGCTCGCCAGCTTGCCTGAAGGCTTTCCCGCGGCCATCATGTTGGTCCAGCACCAGAACGCCAGCACCGAGAACAGGCTGGCCTGGCTGCTGGCCCGCTACAGTCGGCTGCCGGTGGTGGCACCGGAAGACAAAGAGCGCATCCGGCCCGGGCACGTCTATGTGGCGCCGCCCGGCTACCATATGCTGGTGGACGCGGACGAAACCATTGCGTTGTCCATGTACCGGGCGGTGCATTTCTCCCGGCCGTCGATTGACGAGTTGTTCTTTTCGGCGGGCCACGTGTATGGCAAAAAGGTGATCGGGGTGATCCTCACCGGCGCCAACGAAGACGGCTCCGAGGGTCTCGACTATATACGCCGCCGCGGCGGGCTGACCCTGGCTCAGTCGCCGCAGAGCAGCGAGGCGCCGGCCATGCCGGAAGCCGCGATAACAAAGGGATCGGTGCGGGAAGTGCTGGATCTGGAACGCATCGGCCCGTATCTGGCGGAATTCTTGATTGGGTTGCAAGATGAAAAAACAGAACATCCTGGTCGTCGATGATCACCGGGAGAACCTGATCGCCATGGAGGCGTTGCTGGAGGCCGAGGACCGCAACCTGGTCATGGCCGGCTCCGGCAACGAAGCCCTGGCGTTGGCGCTCAAGCACGATTTCGCGCTGGTCCTGCTCGACGTACAGATGCCGGAGATGGACGGCTTCGAGGTGGCGCAGCTGATGCGCCAGAACCGCAAGACCCGGCACATCCCGATTATCTTCGTCACCGCCATTTCCAAGGAACAGAAGTACGTGTTCGAGGGCTACCGGCACGGCGCCGTGGACTATTTGTTCAAGCCCGTCGATGAACAGATTCTCGATGCCAAGGTCAATGTGTTTATGGAGCTGGACCGCCAGCGGCGTAAGCTGCAGCAGGCGGTGGTGCAGATGAAGCGCCTCAAGGACGAGAATGAGCGCCTCCTGCACGCCCTCGGCGAGTCGGTGGTGGGCGCCGACGCCGACGGCCTGGTGACCTTTTGCAACGAATCCGCCTGCGCCCTGCTCAACGTGGAGCGCGACACCCTGCTGGGCACGCCGGTGACGCCGCTGCTGTTCGGCCAGGGGGAATGGCGGGATTCGCCGGTTCTGGCCCGCTGCGCCGAGGGGCGGCACTGGGAAGACGACCTGGATGTGTACCCGTCGGGCGACGACGAGCCGGTGCCGCTGCGGGTGCACGCCAACCCGGTGCTGCGCGAGGGCGGCGAGTTCACCGGGGTGGTGTTCATGCTGCGGCCGCGGGATGAGGAGGCCGGCGACGACCGCCGCGAACGCCGCCGTCACCCGCGCAAGCGTATGTTCCATGAACTGGTGGTGTTCGACCGCAGCACCGGTGGTAACGTGGGCCGGCTGACCAATTTAAGCGTCGGCGGCTTCAAGCTGTCATTGCGGCGGGACGTGGCGCCCAGTGAGCAGCTTCAGTTGGGGATGGTGCTTCCGGACCAGATCGGCGGCGTCAACACGATGAGCTTCAACGCCAGGGTGGTGTGGAGCGAGGCACTGGACGAGCCGGGGGAATACCACGCCGGTTTTCAGTTCCTGGATCTCTCCGACAGCAACGGCGAGATCGTGGAAATACTTATGGAAAGGTATTGATGTATGAGTGAAGCAGTCATGGAGCAGTCCGAGCTGCCGGAAGTGGGCGACGGCCCGCTGCTGTTGCCCTACGGCTACGCCCGCCGGTTCGGTGTGCTGCTGCGGGAAAAAGACGGCCGGCGTGAACTCTGTTGCCGCGACGACGTGTCGCTGTCGGCGGTGGCCGAGGTGCAGCGCTGGCTGGGCGGGCTGCCCGCCATCGTGCGGCTGGACGACGGCGCCTTCAGCGCCGCCATGGCGATCACCTACGAGCAGCAGCGCGGCGCCGCCGCCGAGGCCGCCGACAACCTGGAAGGCCTGGACCTGGCCAGCCTGGCGGACTCGCTGCCGGAGACCTCGGACCTGCTGGAGCAGGAAGACGACGCCCCCATCATCCGGCTGATCAACGCCCTGTTCCAGGAAGCGATCCGCGAGGACGCCTCCGACATTCACATCGAAACCTTCGAACGCCGCCTGGTGGTACGCATGCGGGTGGACGGGGTGCTGCGCGAGGTGCTCACCCCCAAACGCGAGCTGGCGCCGCTGCTGGTGTCGCGGATCAAGGTAATGGCGCGCCTGGACATCGCCGAGAAGCGGATCCCCCAGGACGGCCGCATCTCCCTGCGCCTGGGCGGCCGGGACGTGGACGTGCGGGTCTCCACCATGCCCTCCAGCAACGGCGAGCGGGTGGTGCTGCGTCTGCTCGACAAGCAGGCCGGCCGCCTGCAGGTCTCCCATCTGGGCATGGGCGACGTCTGCGACCAGCACATGCGCGAGCTGATCCACAAGCCGCACGGCATCATCCTGGTCACCGGCCCCACCGGTTCCGGTAAGACCACCACGTTGTAT
>Ga0208813_1000129_pt1 | contig 71780 bp, 56 predicted proteins | sample MalvireepMed_904_FD_184250 | JGI IMG/M metagenome (GOLD analysis project Ga0208813, IMG submission 184250) | Marine viral communities from the Global Malaspina Expedition - Malaspina viral metaG DeepMed_904 (SPAdes) (version 2) | ecosystem: Environmental > Aquatic > Marine > Oceanic | place... | reverse complement strand
ATAAGCCAGTCGTTGGGCGGAGTTCATCCAGGCCAGGTGACAAGTCACCAGAAACAGGCCGTATATACGCGAGCACCCAACATTTACCACAACGTTGATGTTGCAAAACGGGAGGGGACCATATACGCGCCTTTGGCGCGACGGGATGTTAGACTGGGCTAAATAGTGATACTTGGGAGTTGTTTGTATGGAATTTTTAGCCGATATTGGCAGTTTTTTGTTGAAGGCGGGGATTATTATTTTTGCTTTCGTGATTATCACGGGTGTCATTGCGCAAGCGGCGCAGAAGCAGAAAAAACAGAAAGGCGAATTGGAAGTGACCCATTTGTCCAAAGAGATCCAACAGATGCAGGATGCCCTGAGGATGGAGCTTTTGGATAAGAAAGCGCGTAAAAAAGCCGAGAAGCTGCTTAAAAAAGCGCGAAAATCTGAAAAGAAACATGAAAACCGTTTATTTGTGATTGATTTTAAAGGCTCGATGGATGCTAAAGAAGTCGAAAACTTGCGCCGCGAGATTAATGCGGTACTGAGTATCGCCAGTGATAAAGACGATGTGCTGATTCGCCTGGAAAGTGGCGGTGGTGTGGTTAATGGTTATGGCCTGGCGGCTGCGCAGTTGCAGCGTTTACGTGACCATGGCATGACCTTGCACGTGGCGGTGGATAAAGTCGCTGCCAGTGGCGGTTATATGATGGCCTGTGTGGGGCATAAAATTTATGCGGCGCCGTTTGCCTTTATTGGCTCGATTGGCGTGGTGGCGCAGATTCCGAACGTGCATCGTTGGCTTAAAAATCACGATATCGATTTTGAGCAGATTACCGCGGGCGAGTTTAAACGCACGCTGACGGTCTTCGGCGAAAATACTGATGAAGGCCGCCGCAAATTCAAAAAAGACTTAGAAGCCATTCATCACCAATTTAAAGACTTTGTGCAGACTAATCGCGCGGAGCTGGATATTGATAAGGTGGCTACCGGCGAAGTCTGGTCAGGACAGCAAGCGAAAGAACTGGGTTTGGTTGACGAAGTAGTAACCAGCGATGAATGGTTACTGAAGCAATTGGACGAGCGTGAGATTTTAAAACTGGAGTACAGTGTTAAAAAGCCGCTAAGCGAGCGTTTCGCTAAAGGGGCGGCGACCATTATTCAGACCTTAAAATCCTCGTTTGCACGCTCTGACGTTTAAGCGAGTTATTCGGTCGCTAAAGCGCCTGTTAATCGCTAGCGCTGACGCGGCCTTTTTGCTAGTCTTAGGCGGTTTTGGGAAGCCAATTTAATAAAATAAAGGACTCGTATGAGTGACAAAAAGAAATTGAGCCTAACCAGCCGTATCGTCATTGGTATGGTCGCAGGTATTGCAATGGGGCTGGCGTTGCGCTTTTTTGCTGGTGAAAGTGCCTGGGTTGATAGTTATCTGACGAACGGTTTGTTTAATATCATTGGTCAGATATTTATTACCTCACTGAAGATGCTGGTAGTACCGCTGGTATTTGTCTCGCTGGTGGTGGGAACATGTTCGTTGAGTGACCCCAGTAAGCTCGGTCGCTTAGGCGGTAAAGCCGTCGGTATGTACCTGGTTACCACGGCTATCGCTATTTCTATCGCGATTTTCTCGGCCATACTGATTCAACCGGGTTCAGGTGTTGAGCGTGACTCAAATACGACCTTTGAGCCGTCCGAGGCACCGTCGCTGTCGCAGGTTATTATTGACTTGTTCCCGGATAACCCGATTAATGCCATGGCGCAGGGCAACATGCTGCAAATTATCGTGTTTGCGTTGTTGTTTGGTATTGCGATGGCGTTGGTAGGTAAGCCGGGCGAGCGCCTGAAAAGCTTTTTTGATGACTTTAACGAAGTCATTATGAAGCTGGTGGTTATTTTGATGAACCTGGCGCCTTACGGTGTGTTTGCGCTTATGGCCAAGCTATTTACCGAGACCGGACTGGGTATGATAGCGAGCCTGGCGAAGTACTTCTTCCTGGTGTTGATCGTGCTGTTAATTCACGGTCTGATCGTGCATCCGTTCCTGCTCAGTACCTTAGCGCGCGTTAAACCGGGTATATTCCTGCGTAAGATGCGTGATGCGCAATTATTTGGGTTTAGTACCGCGTCCAGTAACGCTACGATGCCGATTACCCTGGAGACCGTGACCAAGCGTCTAGGTGTCAAAAACAGCGTCGGTTCGTTTACCGTGCCGCTGGGTGCGACCATTAATATGGATGGCACCTCGATCATGCAGGGTGTGGCGACGGTGTTTATTGCTCAGGTGTATGGGCTTGACCTGTCGGTAGGTGATTACCTGATGGTGATCCTGACGGCGACATTGGCGTCGGTGGGTACTGCGGGTGTACCGGGCGTTGGCTTGATCATGCTGGCGATGGTGCTGCAACAGGTTGGTTTGCCGGTCGAGGGCATCGGCCTGATTATCGGTGTTGACCGCTTACTGGATATGACCCGAACGGCCGTTAACGTCACCGGTGATGCGATGGTCAGCTGTGTGGTTGCCAAATCCGAAGGCGACTTCGACGAAGAGGTCTATTACGACCGCGAGGCCGGCAAGAAGCTCGAAGAACTGTAGGTCGCGTCCCGGCGCGACATGCTCTCGTCGTCTGTGCCGAGGCGCAGCGATTGGAGCCATATTCCATTCTCGCCTATTATAGATTAAATCGTTCGTTCGCTTAGGTTTGTATCGGATTTATTATCGTTGCCATCAAATTTTAATAAGGTGGCAACGATGGCGATACAGCAGTTACCGATAATTTCGTTTGCACAATTAGATAGCGAACAGGAACGTCTGCGGTTGCGCTGGGCGGCAAGTGAAGTGGGCTTTTTCTATTTGGTTGACCATGGGCTATCTGAGCACGAACTGGCACAGGTCATGAACTTGAGTCGGCGATTTTTTGGCTTGCCTGCTGCGCAGAAAGCGGGTGTCGATATGCGTTATTCACCTCACTTCCGTGGTTATAACGCGGTTGGGCAGGAGTTGACCGGCGGGGCGGTGGATGTCCGTGAGCAGTTTGACTGGATGAATGAAGAGCCGGCGCCGACGGAAATACGCCATGATTGGCAGCAGGTTATCGGGCCCAATTTGTGGCCTGCGGCGTTGCCACAGCTTGAGCATACGCTATTGGCCTTAAGCGAACGCCAAACGGACATTGCTGTGACTTTATTGCGCGCCCTTTGTCAGTCTATGGGTATGGACGCACATGCGTTGGATCAGAGCTTTCGTGATAGCCCCTATACGCATTCCAAAATTATTCGCTATCCGGGATCGGTGCAATCACGCCAGGGCGTTGGCGCTCATAAAGACCCCGGCTACCTGACCTTCGTCCTACAAGACCAGCAAAGTGGCTTAGAAGTCGAGCATCAGGGGCAGTGGCTGGATGTTGAACCGATGCCCGGATCGTTTGTGGTCAACATTGGTGAGCTACTGGAGTTGGCATCCGACGGCTTTTTACAAGCCACCAACCATCGAGTACGCGCTCCACAACCGGGAACCGAGCGCTATTCCGTGGCCTATTTTATGGCGGCACAGTTGGATGCCACGGTACCCGTGCTGGATTTACCCGAGCCACTGAAAGCTCAGTCGAAAGGCGTTTCAACGGATCCCAACAATCCGCTGTTATCGCACGTCGGTGAAAATGTTTTAAAAGGCCGGGTGCGCTCGCATCCCGACGCAGGCAAGGCAGCGTAATGGTTTACATATTGGTTGGCAGGAGTTGTTAAAGCCGGCGAGCTCGCGTAAGCTTCTGTATCAGTACAGAAGTAACAAAAAAATTTTATGCCGATCTGTTCCGTTAGCGCGTTTATGCGCTTAAGCCTCTTTATTATCATTGTTGTTGGTTTTTCCTGCAGTGCAGCGGCTAACCTTAACCTGTCGACCAAGGAATTTTCTCGCGTTGCGCAAAACATGGCAGCGCGCCAATCTTCGGTGTATCACATAACCTCAGACCATAATGGTCTACTGTGGCTGGCTACCGATACCGATGGCATTTTGCGGTACGATGGAAAGCAATTTGTGCGTTGGACCGACAGTGTTTTGAATAATGTTCAGGCGGCCGACTTTTCGAAACTTCGAATTCATCAAGATACCATTTGGGCGGCGACCTGGGGGCATGGTTTGGTTGCCTGGAATTCCGCCAAGCAGTCGACGCGTCAGTTTAAAGCTGACAACGGCCAAGGACAGTTAAAAAACGATCGCGTACAGACGCTGTTTTTAGATCGTCAGCAAAGACTATGGGTCGGAACCTTAAATGGCCTGCAGTATATGCAACCAGAGGTAACGACTAACCAAGCCGATGTATTGCAATTTATCGACGATGAACATCCACTGAATGACCTCAGAATTTGGTGGACCACTGAATCCAAACACTGGATTTGGGTTGCCAGTTCGCAAGGCGTGTTCCGAATCGCTCAGGACTTATCAAGTTGTACACGCTATTACATTGACCCCGATAACGTTGGCGAAAACCGCACTAACGAAGTAAGAACCATCGAGCTCATTGGTGAAACACTTTGGGCGGGCACTGACCATGGGCTGTATTATTTGCCAGAAAATGGGCAAGCCTTTAAGTCTGTTCAAGACAATGAGGGGGGGTCCGCTGTCAATTTACGGGTTAATGATTTGGTCGTTGAGACCAATCCGGACCATGAACCGACGTTATGGGTTGGCTCCGGTAACGGGTTATATCAGTTTGACTTGACGCAAAAGACCTTTGTTAAACAAGGGGATGACTGGGCAGCGTTACAAAATATCGATGTGCGGTCGCTGCATTTGGACAACAACAATATTTTATGGATTGGCACCCGTGGTCAGGGCCTGTTTAAAGGGGTGACGGTTAATCAAAACTTTAAGGACTCGTTGGCAAGGAGTTCTCTGAATGTGGCAAGAGCTCCGATTCAAGCGGTTCACTATGCCAGTGATGATACGCTTTGGCTGGCCAATGATAAGGGCATTTTTAAACGGCCTACCAGTAATGGAAATTGGGATTTTTATCCGTTCCCGGAGAGGTTGGGTGTGCGTAAAGTTGATGTGCTTTATGCCGACCGTTTCGGTGATTTATGGATTGGTATCAATGAGGCGGTTATCAAAACGTCGAGTGATGCGCCTGAGTTGGCTGCGGCACCCGCGATCAATCAACAGTTGGGACTTGAAGAGGCCACCATTACGGCCATTCATGAAATGAAAAATGGCGATATGCTGCTCGGTATTTGGGGGCGAGGTATTGCCCGTTACGACCGCAGTAGCGCAACGTTCTCATGGCAAACCCAGACTTTCGACCAACTGCGTGGTGACCAAGCCTACTCCATTATTGATACTCAGGGTGCCGGCATTTACAGTGCAACCCGCTATTCTGGATTGCTGGATCTGTCAAATGAACAACGGGTAAAGGGTGAGTTTAACAATTACACGCTCATTTGTGCGCATGCAATAGATTCAAACTCGATTTGGCTGTGCAGTGACAATGGTATCTGGAATTACTCGTTCAAAACGGGCGAGACAGGTCATTACACAAAGGCCGATGGGCTACCGTCTAATCGGGTGCTCGGTATGACCAATGACGACCATGGAAACCTATGGGTAATAACCCTCAGTGGCTTGGCCCGGCTTAATATTGAATCCGGTAAAGTGGTTACTCTGGGTAAGTCGGATGGGCTGGCGATGTCGAACTTTTTAGAGCATGCTATTGACAGCTCAAGTGATGGTGAAATCACCGCCGGTAGCCTGGAAGGCGCACTCAGTTTCAACCCGGCTAAACTTAATATCGCAGAGATTGCGCCTAATGTCGCATTAACTTCCGTTATTCTGGATAACCAAGACGTTACGCGAAAATTTGCATTAACCGCGAATGAACTAAAGCTACCGGCCAATTTTCAAAGCTTAAAGTTATCGTTTAGTGTGACAGATTTTAGAGTGCCGGAAAATAATGCGATTCGGTATCGGTTATCCGGTGTTACTGACAGTTGGAGTAACTGGATGCCTAACCTATCGCTGTACTTAAGTTCGTTAGCACCGGGCACCTATTCGCTACTGGTTGAAGGCAGAAACAGTCAGGGCACTGAGAGTAACGAGCCATTGCAGCTAATGATTACCGTGGATGCACCCTGGTGGTACAGTTTCTGGACGGTATTTTTCGGCATTAGTGGAATTGTTTTACTCATTTACGCCATTGTGCGGGCGAGAACCAAAAGCCTCGAACGTGTTAATCAAAAGTTGCAAGAGCAGATAGCGTTGCACACCCGTGAATTAAAAGTTGCAAATAGAAAGTTGCAGACGTTATCTGAAACCGACGCCTTGACCGGACTGCTTAATCGACGAGGCTTTGAAAGCCATTTTAACCGTTTGCTTACTGATTACCGAGACACCCGAAGCGCTATTAGTGTGTTACTGATTGATGTCGACCATTTTAAACAGTTCAATGATGAGTACGGCCATGAGCTTGGCGATATTGCTTTGAAGGTGGTAGGTGACAGCCTTGCAACGTGTTTCAGAGAGTTCGATATTGTTGCCCGCTGGGGCGGAGAAGAGTTTACGGTAGCGTTACCGGGGCTTGCGCTTGAAGAGGCTAAAGAAGTTGCTGAGCGCGTGCGGGAAAGCATTTCAAAGCAAGGTGTCGAGACTGACGGCAAACGTTTAACGTTAACGGTGACTATTGGGGTGAGCTGTTATTTCGCTCAAACGGCTGAATTGCAAACCTGGCTAAATAGTGCGGATGAAGCGTTATATGCGGGCAAACGCCAGGGTAGAGATCGGGTGGTAGGTTGAGGCCGCTTCCGCGGTTGCGCTTGCCCGCGGCTCTCTATACCGACGGGGCGTTACGCCGGCGAACCGGAATGGAACTTAAAATCCGCATCGGGAGATTGAATCAAATCGCGTTCGATCTCGCCGAAAAATGCGATGCGGTCTGAGATATTGTCATCGGCGATTTGCTCGGCCAGGGTCAGGTAATCCTGATAATGGCGGGCCTCGGAACGTAATAACGAGATATAAAACTGGCCTAAGCGCTCGTCAACGTGCGGTGCGATGGCGGCAAAACGTTCGCACGAGCGTGCTTCGATATAAGCGCCGCAAATTAACTTATCGATAAGTGCCGCCGGTTCGTAGGTTCGCACATGGGTTAGCAACCCACGTGCATAGCGGCTGGAGGTTAGCTTGTCGTACTCGATACCGAGTTCGTGTGCAATTTCCAGTACCTGATAAAAGTGATGTAGCTCTTCCTTTATCAACAACACCATTTTATCGATGAGTTCCTGACTGTAAGGCCGCTCTGACTTAGGTACCATGCGCTTATTCAACTTATTATGCTTGCCCAGCTCGCGCCAGTTACCAACCAACCGGTAGGTGTAATCTTCATACGGCTTTAACCAGGCCAGCAACGCGTTGCCGCTTTCTTCATCAACGGCGTAGCGGCGGATTAGCAACATGGCGCTCTGGGCGGCTTTTAACTCGCAAACCATGTGATCACGCAATAGCACCGGCAGGTTTTCCGGCTTTTTGGCTTGCTCCAGCCAGGCGTTGGGCGTGTGACACTGCAAAAACTTGTTAATGGGTTGCAGTAAGTGTTCGATTTCGCTGGCAGATTGCGTTTCTGTTGGTTCTGATTTAGAGGCTACAGCTGTCATTTATGCGTCTGGTGTTGGCGAATAATAACGCTATTTTACGCCACTTGGGACGAAAACTGAATGCGAGATAATCCATTACTGACATTTGTCAGTATTGTTAATAAATCGTTGGGATTGTTAACAAAAATCGCTTGACAGGCTAAAAAATGTTCTCAATAGTAGGGGTAAGGTGAAGTTTTACGCAAGTTCACATTTTAACAATAAGAAGCCGTTTTAAACGGACAGGTGCGAAAGCACACTTTAGGGAACAACAAGGGCGGCAGAGCCGCGTTATATGGGGTAGTCAATTATGATTCTGAATCACATATGGGGTTTATACGCACATCCGATGGATGAGTGGAAAACCATTGACGCAAAACGCGAAAGTATCGTCAATTCGTTAACGCATATACTATTTGTCGCATTATTACCGTGTGCCGCAGCTTATTACGCGTCGGCTCACATTGGTTGGAGCGTTGGTGCACGCGAGTCAATCTTCTTAACCGAGGGGAGCGGCGTGATGTTGGGCGTTGCAATGTACGCAGGTATCATCGCCGCCACATTCGCGTTAGCTTATTTGGTCTACTGGATGGCGAAGACCTTTGGCGCCGATCCAAGTTTTACCCAGTCGCTGGAACTGGCAGCTTATACAGCAACTCCGGTTATTATGTCAGGTGTTGCGGCACTTTATCCTGAACTATGGTTTGTGTCGTTGATTTTCCTGGCGGGTGTCGCCTACTCAGTTTACCTGCTGTATGCGGGGATTCCGGTCATTATGCACATTCCGGAAGAGCGCGGCTTTTTATATGCCAGCTCAGTCGTTACTGCCGGCCTTATCCTGATGGTAATCCTAATGGTAACGACAGCCATTTTATGGACTAATGGCTTCGGCCCAACCTTCATGTCATAAAGCACACCAACGCCTTCGGCACCCAAACCGTGCCGAGGGCCCCTAAACCGCGAGACGCAGTCGAGCCTACACCGCGCGTAGCGCCTAGACCAAGTAAACCCCCGCATATCCCCGTGTATTCAAAACCCGCTGGGCATCATACCAATCACCTAATACGACGCGTTCAGCCTGCTTGCCGTTAACACAAAACGAATGAATGGCGGCACGGTGTGTATGGCCGTGAATAAGCAGCTGAACGTTATGTTGTTGCATTACCGAGATAACCGCAGGATGCTGCACATCCATTTGGCGCAACCGTTGCGGCGTTAGGTTGGGGCGTTTAGAGGCTGAACCGGCACGCAGTTTACGGGCAATACGCATCCGCAAGGCCAACGGTAAGTGACGTAAAATAAACTTGCTAATGGGGTGCTGAATGATAGCGCGGTAGCGCAGGTAGTCGGTATCGTCTGTGCAGAGTGTGTCGCCATGCATTAATAGCGTGCGCTCGCCGTTAAGGTTAATAACGGTCTCGTCCGGCAGCAGGGTTAAGCCCACGTCCGCCGCAAAGCGCTCACCCAGCATAAAGTCACGATTGCCCGGCATAAAGTAAAGCGCTACACCGGCATCGCTTAGCGCGCGCAGCTGCGACTTGATTTGCCCGGCAAAGTCGCTGGGGTCATCGTCACCCAGCCAGGCGTCGAACAAGTCGCCGAGAATATAAAGCGCATCCAGAGTATGACGCTGCTGCTGACAAAAGTCGCTGAACGCGGCCGTGATATCGGGCCGCGCCGGCGATAAGTGAAGATCAGCAATAAACGCAGTCGTCATAGCAGCGCGTTTAGTCGTTGATGGTCACTTTTTGAATGATCACGTCGTCGACTGGCACATCCTGATGAAAGCCTGCTGAACCTGTTTTAACGTCTTTGATTTGATTAACCACGTCCATACCGTCAACCACTTCGGCGAATACGCAGTAACCGTAGCCGTTCGGGGTTTCGTTCTGGAAGTTCAAAAAGCTGTTGTCATTCACATTGATAAAGAACTGTGATGATGCCGAGTGCGGATCCGGTGTACGCGCCATTGCCACGGTACCAACCGTGTTCGGCTTAGCGGTTTTTGCTTCGTTTTCGATAGTGTCGCGGGTTTCTTTTTGCTTCATCCCCGGCTCAAAGCCACCACCTTGTACCATAAAGCCATCAATCACGCGGTGGAACAGCGTATTGCTGTAAAAACCGTCGCGCGCATACTTTAAAAAGTTTTCTACCGTATTCGGCGCGGTATCTTGATGCATTTCCAGGGTGATGTCACCGTGGTTTGTGTGTAATACAACCTGCATATTGGTATCCTGTAACAATGATTAAACCGGCGCTAGTGTACCAGAGCGTTACGTTCAGTGGTATCATTAGTGTTTTGCAAAAAACATCAATCTTCACGCTAAAACTAAAGGAAGCACAGCATTATGGCACTGACACTGTTTAATACCCTAACGCGCGAAAAGCAGACGTTTACGCCGATCGAACCCGGCAAAGTGGGTATGTACGTGTGCGGTGTCACCACCTATGACTTCTGTCACATTGGCCATGCCCGCACTTATGTAGCGTTTGATATTGTCGTGCGCTATCTGCGCAAAATCGGCTATGACGTGACCTATGTGCGCAATATTACCGACCTGGACGACAAAATTATTAAACGTGCAGCGGAAAACGGCGAAGATTTTAGTGCGGTTACCGAGCGTTTTATCGGCGAAATGCATAAAGACTTCGATGCGCTTAACCTGGTGCGCCCGGATATCGAACCGCGTGTGACCGGTCACATGGGTCAAATTATTGCCATGATTGAGCGGCTTATTGCCAATGACAACGCCTACGTTGCCAGTAACGGCGATGTGCTGTTCGATGTGTCTACCTTCACTGATTATGGCAAGTTAAGCCGTCAGGACCTGACGCAATTACAGGCAGGCGCCCGGGTGGATGTCGATGAGGCAAAAACTGACCCGTTAGATTTTGTGCTGTGGAAGAAAGCCAAAGCCGGCGAACCGAGCTGGCCATCGCCGTGGGGCGAGGGGCGGCCGGGCTGGCATATTGAATGTTCGGCAATGAACAAAGAGCACCTGGGCGAGACATTTGATATTCATGGCGGCGGCTCGGATTTAACCTTTCCGCATCACGAAAACGAAATTGCGCAAAGTTGCTGTGCTAACCACTCGGATTACGTTAATTACTGGATGCACAGCGGTATGGTGCAGGTTGATGACGTCAAAATGTCTAAATCGCTGGGTAACTTTTTTACCATTCGTGACGTGTTAAACAGCTATGACGCCGAGACCGTGCGTTATTTCCTGTTATCCAGTCATTATCGTTCGCAGTTAAATTATACCCAGGACAATCTGGAACAGGCGCATGCCGCGCTGGAACGGTTGTATACCGCCTTACGTGGCATTGAACCGGTGACTGCTGAAGAGACCTTACGAGCACCATACTGGCAGGCTTTCAGTGACGCGATGAATGATGATTTTAATGCGCCCGAAGCCATGAGCGTATTGTTTGATATCGCGCGCGAAATGAACCGTGTGCGCGATACCGAGACCGACAAAGCAGCGCAGCTGGCAACCGTATTGCAAGAGCTGGCTGAGGTACTGGGGTTATTGCAACAACAGCCCGAACAGTTTTTACAGGGCGACAACGATGACGTGGCGTTGATCGAGTCGCTGATTGCCAAACGTAATAACGCCAGAGCAGAAAAAGATTGGGCGGCCGCCGATGCCGCGCGGGACGAACTGACCGCGATGGGCATTGTACTGGAAGATGGTCCCGGTGGGACCCAATGGCGCCGCAGCTAACAGGAGGCAGATTTAATTATGGCATTTGCACAACTACATTGTGTTGAGTCTTTGACTCAGGCAAAAGAAAACGAACAAACCGACGCACTGATTGTGATTGGCCCATTTGACCGGGTTGAAGACACTGAGCTGAGCGAAGCTATTCGCGCGGCGCAGCAGAGCGACCAGCGTGTGGGTAAAGAAACCTTGTTGTTATTGCAGCCTGACGTGCCGGGTAACCGTTTGGTGGTTGCGCCAACCGGACCGCTGAATCGTGATTATGACGATGTACGACAAATTTTTGATGCCGCAGCCAAGGCCGCGAAAATAGTGCAGGACGCCGGTGCACGCCATCCGGTATTGATGTTAAATGCGGTTGATACCCAGGACGAGCGGTATCAGCAAGCGCACCTTGCCGCCTATCTGGGTTTTTGCCAGGCACTGTATCAGCCGTTAGAGGCTCGCGAAGCCCATGGCGAAGACGAGATTGAACCGACTAAAGCGGTAACCCTGGTGGGTGCGCTGAATGCCGATTGGGCAATGGCGGTTGAGGCCGGTAAACGGGTAGCGCGTGATTTAGCCGGTACCGAACCAGAACGTATGGCACCACCACGGTTTGCGGAATATTGCCGTCAGGCGTTTGCGCATACACCAGTCAAAGTAACAGTGATTGACGATTATCAGCAGTTACAGCACGAATATCCATTGGCGGCGGCCGTTGGTCGTGCATCGATCGAGGTCGAACGCCATCGTCCCTGCGTTATTCGATTAGAATACAAAGGCGCGAAACCTGAACGCACGGTGATGTTTGCTGGTAAGGGTATTGTTTACGACACTGGTGGTGCAGACCTTAAAGTGGGCGGCCACATGGCGGGCATGAGCCGAGACAAAGGCGGCGCCGCTGCGGTTGCTGGTTTTGTGAAAACGGTTGCAGAAGTGCAGCCGGATAATATTAACGTGATTGCGGAAATTGCAGCGGTACGCAACAGCATTGGCTCTGACGCCTTTGTTGCCGACGAAATTATTACCGGCCACAGCGGTAAAAGAGTGCGCATTGGTAATACCGATGCCGAAGGGCGTCTGGCCATGGCTGACCTGTTGTCGCATCTGCGTGAAGAGGCGGCCGCCAGTGAAGTGCCGTGCGACTTATACACGGTAGCGACGTTGACAGGACACGCGGCGCTGTCCAAAGGTCCGTATTCGGCTTTAGTACCTAATGGTGCGGCACGCAAAGCACAGGTAGCCCAGCAGTTGTTTGAGCAGGGCGAAGTATTCGGCGATCCGGCTGAGATCTCCTGGTCACGCCGCGAAGACTTTGATTTTGTTAAAGGGCGCACGTTGTGTGATGACTTGCTGTCGTCAAACAATGGCCCGTCGGCAACAACCGCGCGCGGACACCAGTTCCCAATGGCGTTTTTAGTCGGCGTATCGGGTCTGGATGCTCACGGTATTGATAGTGACAAACCACTGAACTACGTGCATGTGGACATCGCCGGCAGCGGTGTTGAAGGCGGTGACTGGCAACACGGCAAGCCAACCGCGGCTCCGGTAACGATGCTGGCAGCGCACTACTTACAGTAGGTCGCGCATTCTGCGCGACCTACGCTCGGCGCTGCCTGCGGCAGCTTGCCGGGCGGCACAGGCTTCGCTGTGCCTTGCTTGGCGGCGCGAAGCGCCTTGCAGCAAAACACCGTAGCTTGCGCCTGCGGCGCAAGGAGGTTCGCCGCGCCGCAGGCGCGTGCTCAGTTTTTTAGCAAGCGCCGAAAGGCGCGCCGGGCAAGGCTCCGCGAAGCGGGAGCCGCCTGGCAAAGCGCGGCGCAGCACGCGCTGCCCGGCAAGCCGCCGCAGGCGGCGCCTAGCACTGGAAGTCATCGTAGTGTCATAAAAGCACCGTAGGCTGTTCTTATCGCAACGATGAGGACAGCCCCATGTTGAACGTAGAAGACGTTGTCAAACAGAGCCTGCCGCGTATACACAATAAGCCCTGGCTGGCCAAACCCACCACCTGGTTTTTACGCAATCTGCTGCACGAAAACGATATCCGTGACTTTAGTCAGCACTATCCTGAACTTAATGGCATCGACTTTGTTGAGCAGGTGCTCGATTATTTTAATTTTTCTTATGCTTACCGCAGTAGTGAGCTGGATAATATTCCCAGTCGAGGGCGGGTTATTATATTTGCCAACCATCCGATTGGCTCACTCGACGGTTTAGCCTTACTAAAATTGGTCAGCGAAGTGCGCAGCGATGTAAAAATTGTCGCCAACGATCTGCTGATGAAACTAAAACCGCTGCAATCAATGCTATTACCAGTACGCGTGTTTAACGGCTCTTCGGGCCGCGATGATATTCTTAATATGCACCAGCATTTAAACGACGAGGGCGCGGTTATTGTCTTCCCTGCCGGCGAGGTGTCGCGCTTACGACCCCAGGGAGTCAGGGATACGCGTTGGCAGCAAGGGTTTGTTAAGTTAGCCAAGCGCTGTGAAGCACCGTTATTACCCATTCGCCTGTACGCCCACAATTCGGCGTTATTTTATACCGCCTCTATGGTTTACAAACCATTGGCGACCTTATTGTTGGTGAAGGAGATGTTCCGCCAACAGCGTAAACACGTCAGTTGCCGTATTGGTGAGCTGATTCCATACCAGGCGCTGGAAACGATGCGTCTGTTGCCGGTAAAACAACAACTTAAACTACTAAAAAAGCATCTGTACCGGCTGGGCAGTCAAAAGGAGCTGATTTTACCCACCCAAACGGCGGTGGCGAGGGCTGAGCCGCGCCAAACGCTAAAGCAGGCTATTGAGCAGTGCGAGCAACTGGGTACTACCGCCTGCGGTAAGCAGATTGTCTTGTATGAGTTTAACGGTAGCTCGCCGATTTTGCGTGAAATTGGCCGTTTACGCGAAGTGGCATTTCGGGCAGTCGGCGAGGGCACCTGGCAGCGCCGCGATCTGGATGACCATGACCGTTATTATATGCACCTTATTCTGTGGGACCCTGATGACCTGGAAATCGCCGGTGCGTATCGGCTGGGAGACTGCGCAAAGATCCTGCAAAAGGTAGGCTCAAACGGACTTTATACTAATGCATTTTATCAATTTGATACGGCGATATCCGATATTCACGCGCAGGGTTTAGAGCTGGGGCGTTCGTTTGTACAACCACGCTACTGGGGTAAACGCAGCCTCGATTATTTGTGGCTGGGGATTGGTGCGTTATTAAAACAGCGGCCGCAGTATCGCTATTTATTTGGCTCGGTCAGTATCAGTAACGCCTTGCCGGATCCGGCGAAAGAAGCCTTAGTCGCGTTTTATCGTCACTACTTTCCGCCCGTGCATCCACAGCTTGCCACAGCAAATCATCCCTACAATCCGGAGGCGAAACACTTTCGGCTAACGGGTTGTTACGAACAGGACTTTTGCGATTTAAAAAGCTATCTGGCATCGATGGGAGCAGCAATACCGACGTTATATAAGCAGTATGCAGATTTGTGCGAAAAGGGCGGGGTGCAGTTTTTAGCGTTTGGCGTCGATCCGGACTTTTCCAATTCCATCGACGGACTGGTGCTGGTGGATATTACTAAATTAAAGCCGAAGAAGCGCAAACGATATCTCTAGCGCCTGACGGCGCGGCTTTTTGCCCCTCACGGCACGGCTGTTTGGCCCTTCGGGCCGGCTGTTTGCAACATCGCTGCGCTCGTTGCGGCTGTTTGTGCTACGCACGGCTTTTACCGCCGTTAGGCAAACAGCCTTAGCGGCCGAAGGCACGCTAAAAACAGCCGCAGCGCAGCTGCAAAGGGCCGGCCCGCAGGGCCAAACAGCCGTCGCGAAGCGACAAAAGGCCGCAGCGCAGCTGCACACAGCCGCGCCGCAGGCGCATAGTTATTCCTGGAACTGCTTACCGAAGTAAGAATCTTCCAGCCATTGCGGGCGCTGATCAGCGTTCGCAATTTCTTTACCGATTTCGAAGTTGATGTTGGTGAAGCGCGCACCCGCCTCGTAGTTCACATCATGTACTTTTAAATCATCGCTGGGGCGGTGGTAGTGCTCAGCAAAGAATTTACCCCATACTTCGCCACCGTCTTCACCCTCAGTACGCGAGGTAAAGCCTGTCATCAGGAATACCGCCGGGATACCTTTTTTAACCAAAGTGTAGTGGTCAGAGCGTGTGAAGATAGCTTGCTCAGGCATTGGATCCGGGCTTTGTTCGGTATCATATTGTTGCGCCGCTTTAGTCACTGTATCACCCAGGGTCGAGTGCGATGCACCGAAGGCGATAACGTCAGCAAAATCGTACAACAACACCGGCATATCCAGGTTGACGTTGGCGACGATGCTGTTCAGAGGCACGGTCGGGTTGTTGGCGAAGTAATCAGCGCCCAACAGGCCTTTTTCTTCTGCGGTTACCGACAGGAACATGATTGAACGTTTATTGTCGATGCCTGATTCAACAAACATGCGCGCGGTTTCCAGCATGACTGAAACGCCTGAGGCGTTATCCATGGCGCCGTTGTTAATGACATCGTCACTGCTCATGTCTTTGACTACGCCAATATGGTCAGAGTGAGCGGTGTAAACCACATACTCGTCCTTAAGCTGAGGATCGGTGCCCGGAAGTACTGCAGCTACGTTAGGGCTGGTCGTTTGCTCATGGGTTGACTCTTTAGCCAACATAACCGAACCGTCCAGTTCAAAGCCTTTAGGCGAAAAATTAGGATCTTCACTGATTTGTTCGAAGATCGCATCCAACGCCGTAGGAGCGTTAGCAAATAATTTTTGCGCCGGTTCGTCGTCTAAATAGGCAGAGCCCATTAATTGTTGTTCCTGACCCTGTGGCAAACCATTAGGCCCCATCCAGGTCATGCGCGGCGTTTTGGTGTAATAGACGCTGGTTTCAAATTTACGCACTTCTTCGCGCACCGGCGTATGCAGGGTAATGATGCCGACAGCACCTTTGTCGCGGGCAATATCATCTTTAATATTGGCTAAATGTGCGCCTTCTTCGCTAGGCAGGTTCTCGGGGCGGCCGGTCAGCATCACCACGATCTTGCCTTCAACATCCAGGCCTTCGTAATCGTTTAAACCAAATTCAGGCGCTTCCATACCGTAGCCAACAAACACCAATGGTGCGGTCACTTCACTGCGTTCAGCGTGATGGCTGGGGCCGGTGATGAATTCTTTACCAAACTCAAATTCAAGCTCTTCGCCGTTAGCCGAGTAAACCATTTTCGCGCTATCGGCTTTCAGCATACTGGTGCGAAACGGAATGCGCTGATAATAGGTACCGTCCTCGCCTGCGGGTTCAAGGCCTAATTGTTTGAATTCGCTGACAATGTACTTTGACGCGATCTCATGACCGTCGCTGCCGGTTTGACGACCTTTCAGGTCATCACTGGCAAGAAATTCTAAATGGGCGCGGATATTTTGTTGCTGCGCACTGACACTGGTGTCTTTGGCGGGCGCTTCTTGCGCGCCACAGGCAGCTAAAGTAGCTGCGATGGCTGCAGGTAATAGCAGACGAGTTAACTTCTTCATGATGTTCTCACAACGTATTGTTATTAAAAGATGTTGGATTGCCGGTTCAGTGTAACCCAGCTAATAAGCAATCACTAGCCGCTTATCGCAACGAGAGTGTTGCAAATCGTAAATAAGAATTGTAATGTTATATTATTACATAAGCGATTGATTCAGATCAGCTAAGGAGTCTGTGTGAGGTTAAATGCTATTACCCTGGGTTTGCTCGGAATGACGACGTTGCCGGTGGCGGCTCAGCAGTCATCGCAGAGCGAATCGGTTCCTGTAGGCGAAACTATAGTGATTACCGCCAACCCGTTGAATAAAACAGCGCTGGAATCAACCCAACCGGTCAGCATTATCAGCGGTGACGAGTTACAGCAAAAACATGCCCAGACGTTAGGCGAAACACTATCGTCGGAACCGGGCATTAACAACACGCATTATACCGCTGGTGCAGGCAGTCCGATTATTCGGGGGCTGGATGGTCCGCGCGTAAAAATCACCCAAAATGGCTTAGATACCGGCGATGTATCACGGGGCAGTCCTGATCATGCAGTGACCACCGAAACCAGTAGCGCTGATCAAATTGAGGTGCTGCGTGGCCCGGCAACCTTGTTGTATGGTAGTGGCGCCATTGGTGGCGTGATTAACGTGGTGGACAACCGCATTCCGACGCAGCCGGTCTATGATTTGGAGGGTAACCTGAATCTTCGCGGTGCGACGGTCAATGATCAGAAGGAAGCCTCGTATAATGTCACCGCCGGTAACGGCAGCTGGGCTTTTTATGCGGACGCGCATTATCGCCGCAGCGACGATTTTGATACGCCGAACTTTATCAATGACGAGGGCGAGGCCGTTGATTCGGTCGAGAACAGTTTTTCTGATTCAGACGGCGCCACCTTAGGCACCGCGTATCATGACGACTGGGGCTTTTTCGGTGTCAGTTATCAGGCGTTGTACTCGGAGTACGGTATTCCCGGACATGCACACGGACATGACGAAGAGCACGAAGACGAACATGGTGAAGAGGAACACGAAGAGGACCATGGTGCTGAAGAAGAGGCGTTGCCGTTTGCTGATTTAGAACAACAGCGCTGGCAAATTGCCGGCCAACTCAATGCTCCGGTCAATGGCATCGAGGCGGTCGAGATGCGCGCTGCCTTTACCGATTATCAGCACCGTGAAATAGAAGGAGCACAGGTCGGTACGCAGTTTAACAATAATCAAAAAGAGCTGCGCGTCATAGCTAAACACGAGCCGTTACAAGGCTGGAGCGGCGCCCTGGGCTACCAGTGGGATATCAGCGATAAACAGGCGTTTGGCGCCGAAGCTTTTACTCCGGATACCAGTCGCCGGGCACAAGGTGTGTTCTGGTTAGTTGAGCAGGAATTTGGCGATCATCACGTCGATTTGGGTGCGCGCTACGAACAAACCACACTGGCCAGCGAAGACGTGCGCTTAGATACCTTCGATTCGGTCTCGGCATCGGCAGGCTATCTGTATCATTTTGACCAGCACAGTTCGGTTTCGGTAAACCTGAGCCATGCAGAACGTGCGCCCAGCGCGACGGAAGTGTTTGCTAACGGCGAGCATTTTGCCACCCAGACCTACGAATTGGGAACTTTTTATGAGCTGCACCAGGAAGACAATGGTGAGTACCATATAGAAAATGCAGGCGCAGAAGTGAGCACCGAAACCTCTAACAACATTGACGTAGGGCTACATTTTGAAAACGAGCGCGTGCATGCGCAAGTCAATGTGTTCTACAACCGTGTCGATAACTTTATTTATGAACGTTTTACCGGTATCAGCAGTGACATGATTCATACTGACGAGGGGCACGATGAGCATGCAGGAGAACTTGCGGACGAGCACGGACATGAAGGCGAAGAAGCGCTGGAAGTGGTGCAATTTGCTCAGGCTGACGCCGAACTTTATGGCTATGAGTTAGACCTGGGTTACCGCTTTGATGACGCCTGGTCATTGCATGGCTTTAGCGACTATACCCGTGGCAAACAAACCGCCGGCGGCGACTTACCGCGTATCCCGGCGCAGCGCATAGGCATAGAAGCACGTTATCAGGCACAGGACTTTGATGCTGCCGTAGGCTACACGCGCTATATGGAACAGGATCGCATTGCAGACAACGAGACCGTGACACCTGCCTTTGGCATTGTTGATGCGCGCATCAATTATTACCCTCAAATGTTGGCGCAATATGGCGCGACGGTTTATCTAAAAGGAGAAAACCTGACTGACCAGTTGGGCCTGGTGCATAGTTCGTTCCTTAAGGATGATGTGCCGATGCCGGGACGTAATGTGCAGCTTGGGGTGTCGATAAACTTCTGAACCTGACCGTTAATCGCAGTCAGACACATTAGCGCCGCGTAATTTGCTATCCTTCGGTAAACTTTAAAACAAGGATACTATTATGCGGCGTTTGTCTTTATTAACCGCAACTATGGCACTGTTGTCGAGCAGTGGTTTTACCGCTTCTGCGGCCGCAGAACAGCTGACTATTGAGCGTATTTTTACGGCACCATCGTTAACCGGTGAATCTATCCGCTCGCTGCGGTTCTCGCCCGACGGGCAAACTCTGACTTATCTGAAAGGGCGTGACGATGATGCTAATCGTTACGACTTATGGCAGTACAACATCGATAGTCAACAGCATCAGTTGTTGGTTAACTCCGATGATTTGTTTTCCGGCCCCGAGAACCTCTCCGATGAAGAAAAGGCTCGCCGCGAACGCTTACGCTTAAGTGGTTCGGGCATTGTCAGTTACCAGTGGTCGGCGCAATCGGATGCGTTGTTATTTCCGCTGAATGGCGACGTTTACTACTATGATTTGCAGCAGCAAAAAGCCCGTCAAATTACCGCTACCGAGGCATTTGAAACCGATGCCCGCTTGTCACCCCAGGGCAATTACGTGTCCTTTATTCGCGAGCAAAACTTATATACGGTTAATTTACAAACGGGTAAAGAGCAAGCCATTACCGAATCCGGCGGCGACACGATTAAATACGGTATGGCCGAATTTGTGGCGCAGGAAGAGATGGATCGGATGACCGGTTACTGGTGGGCGCCGGACGAGTCAAAACTGGTGCTGACCAAAGTTGATGAGTCGCCGGTAGAGATCGCAACCCGCAGCGAAATCTACGCCGATCGCATCGATATGATTGAGCAGCGCTATCCTTTTGCCGGCACCGATAACGTGGCTATCGATTTGGGCGTGGTCCGGTTAAGTCAAAGTGAGCAGTCATCGATAGAGTCATCGATTCAGTGGCTGGGTTTGAGTGACCTTGGCGATGGCTACCTGGCCCGGGTAAACTGGGTTGATGGCGATCGTTTTACCTACCAATGGCAAAGCCGCGATCAACAGCAGCTGGATTTGCGTCTGGTCGATGCTAATGATCAAAAGCAACAGGTATTGATCACTGAAACCAGCGACAGCTGGGTTAATATTCATGATGACTTACACTTTTTGTCGGATAATAAGCATTTTGTCTGGGCATCTGAACGCAGTGGCTACAAACATCTGTATTTATACCGTTTAGACGGCAGTTTAATCCGCCAGTTAACATCAGGTAACTGGGCCGTTGATGCGCTAGCGGCCATTGACGAACAAACGGGGGCTATTTATTTCACCGGCCGTCTAAAGTCGCCGTTACAGCGCCATCTGTATCGTAATCAGTTAAATACCGGTTCGCCGGGCTCACCAAGCCAGATAACCGAGCGCGAAGGTATGCATAGTATTACTTTTGCTGCCAATGCACAGTCTTACCTGGACACCTTCGAATCACCGCAACAACCGGCGCAGGTGAGTTTGCATGGACCGACCGGTGAGCGCCTGGCGTGGTTAAATGAAAATGCTATTGATGATTCACATCCATTAAAGCCTTATTACCACGATTGGCTCTATGCGGACTACGGTACGCTGGAAGCCGAAGATGGTCAGACGCTGTATTATCAGTTAACCAAACCGGCCAATTTTGATGCTGAAAAGCAATATCCGGTGCTGGTTTACGTATATGGCGGGCCGGGCGTACAGGTGGTTGATAAAGGTTTCGGTAGCCTATTCCTGCAATACATGGCGCAGCAGGGCTATGTGGTGTTTAGTCTGGATAACCGCGGCTCTGCTAATCGCGGCAAAGCGTTCGAAGCGCCGATTTACCGTAACATGGGTACACCCGAGGTGGCGGATCAGGTCCGTGGGGTAGAATATCTGCGTACACTGGATTTTGTCGACCCGGCACGCATTGGTATTTATGGTCACAGTTATGGCGGCTATATGACACTGATGTCGATGTTTAAAGCGCCGGACTACTTTGCAGCCGGTGTATCGGGTGCGCCGGTGACGGACTGGAGTTTGTACGATACCCATTATACTGAACGTTATATGGGCATGCCGCAGGACGGCGATGCTTACCAAAACGCATCGGTATTTCCTTACGCTGACGGACTGCAGGGTGACTTGTTGATGTATCACGGTATGGCTGATGACAATGTGTTGTTTACCCATAGCACCAAGCTATACAAGCAGTTGCAGGATAATCAGCAGCAATTTCAAATGATGAATTACCCCGGTAAAAAGCACTCGCTTAACGGAACAGCGACGAAAATTCACCGGCATCAATTAATCCACGACTTTTTTCAACAAACGCTTAAAAAATAATGCGTTATACTTAGCGGCTCTATAACTTATTTTGTTAAGGAGTCGCTATGCGTTTTCTTTCTCGTCGCCTGGTTATGCCCAATGACCTTAACTTTGCCGGCTCTTTATTTGGTGGCCGTATTCTGGAATGGATTGACGAAGAAGCATACATCTTCGCCAGTTGCCAGTTAGAAGCGAAAAGCCTGGTCACCAAACACATTGGTGCGATCACTTTCGAAACATCGGCGTTTCAGGGTGACGTGGTGGAGTTTGGTCTGCAGGTTAAAAAGGCAGGGCGCAGCTCACTGACTATTACCTGTGTGGTGCGTAATAAGCACACCAAACAGAATATCTGCGTGGCCGATGATATTGTCTTTGTACATATCGACCCGGACACTCGCCAGCCCACACCTCATGGCAAAACTGAGGCGGAGCTGGACGATTCAAATTACGAAATCGACTAGCGTTTTACGGCCGTGGCTCGCCTTAAATTGGCGAGCCCGGTGGCATGGCGTGTGGCTGGTAACTGGCCGGCCATTCGCCTTCCTCTAAGAATCGTTGCAGTTGCTTGGCCAATTCTTGTGCCAGGCTTTGATCCGCTGACGCTAACTTCTGTTGCTGAGTCGCCAGCGCACTACGCAGTGCCAAATGGACTTCCGGCGCTAACTGATCTGCCTGAACGGCGTTAACCATGGCGTTAAACGCCGTTGTTAACAGGCGTTGACGCAGCACATCGGCAGGTTGTTGTTGCCACTGCTCAAGTACCTGTTTTGCAACCTGATTAACCACGCCGGCAGCAGATGGCACGTTATTATCAGCAGCATGCTGTTGTTGCAGACGGTTAAGGCGGGCACTGTTGAATAGCAGCGACAGACTAAAGTCGGCCGCCGTGGCAGCCCAGCTTACCGGATCAGGAACGAGTCCGGTGCGGCCGTTAAAACGTTCGCGATTGTCGTAAGAGCCATAAGCCAATGGCACCATCAGCTGTTGCACCTGCTGCGGTAACTGCAGCGTATCAGCACTCACCGTGGCTAGTAGTTGCTGCAGTGCCCGCTGCTGATTAGCGGCGCCAAGCGGGCCATAATCGCTGGGGTTGTCACTGTTCATGTAATAGCGGTAATTAACGCCACCAACAACTTTGACCGCAGCCTCGGTCTGATAGCGGTGCAGCAGGTACATGGGTACCAATACTTCCTGCAAATCACTGAGTGGCTGGTCATTGCCTAACTGCGCCTGACCAAAGCCTTGCAATACTTGCTGGCGCAACGCTAATACACGTTGCAGTTCGGTCACCGGGTCCGAGCCGTTATCCCATAAGTGAGCGGTAGGGTGTGCGCCACTTGCAGGACGGGCATCGCTGTCCGAAATAAAGTCCAGCCCTTTGGCTTTGTTGTCGGCTAGAATGCGTGCCAACTGGTCAGCCTCTGATGGCATACCACCAAAATCACTGTAGCCATAGGCAATGACTTGCTTATCCCACTCGCCGAGGCCAGTGTCGTAAGCGTTCTCCAGGCTAACGGTACCGTCGGTGGTTAGCGTGACCAGTGGGTGCGGATAATCCATAACTGACGCGCGATCCTGCGGCGAGGCAGCAAAATTATGCGCAATACCCAGCGTATGACCAATCTCGTGAGCACTCAGCTGACGAATACGTGCCAATGCCATGGCCTCGATTTGCGCTTTGAGTTCGCTCTCGTTTTGCTGGTTAAACGGCGCTAATAATCCCTGCGCAATTTTCATATCCTGGCGCACACGTAACGAGCCCAGCGTAACGTGGCCTTTGATTATTTCGCCGCTACGCGGGTCAATGACCGATGAGCCATAAGACCAGCCGCGGGTGGCGCGATGTACCCACTGGATTACGTTATAGCGCACATCCATAGGGTCGGCATCGTCCGGCAGTACCTTAACCTGAAATGCATTTTCGTAGCCGATAGCTGCAAACGCTTCGGCCCACCAGCGAGCACCTTCGAGTAAAGCAGTTTTAACCGGTTCCGGTGCACCCGGGTCGAGGTAGTAAACGATCGGTTCACGAGCCTCGCTGATCGATGCAATGGGGTCTTTTTTATTCAGCCGATGGCGCGGAATAACCTTTTTTTGCATGTCTTCGCCCAGCGGCGCGGAATAATCGACAAAGCTCTCGGCCCAGAAGCCGCTGTTAGGATGAAACGCGCGGGTACTGTAATTATCATCCGGTAAGCGAATAAATGAATGATGCAAATGCAGTGTCAGCGCATCGCTGTCGGCGGCAACCTGATTAACATAACGGCCGGTACCGTCGCCGCTAAAGGTAACTTTTGCTTCTAATTCGGTATTGTCGACAAAGGCTTTGGAACGCGCGGGATAGACCACCGAACGGCTGCTGTCGGCACTAAAGCTACCCTGGTCGGTTGCTTTAAGACGCTTGCTGACACCATGTACGTCGGACAATAAATAGGGGGTGTAGTCGATAATCACCGCGTTGTCGCTGCGGGCGACGACCTCAAAGCCGTGCAGGGCACCATCGGCAAAGGCCTGGTCAACGCTGTTGCGTTCAGCCTGATTGCGGCTGCTGGCACGAAAGCGTGTATTATGTGCCATCAGCAGTGCTTTGTTGCCTTCCACGTAAAAGGATGCCAATTGCGTTTGCCCTAACTGGCCACGATCCAGGCCTATGTCGTTAGAGCCAAGACCCCATGGCAGCGAGGTTTGAAAGATAAACTGCTGACCATCAGTGGGTACTTGCAAGTAAACCTTACCCGTGCCGGTATGGTGATAAAAACTGAAAAAGCCGTCGTATTTTTGCAGTGCGGGGGCGTGTTGTTGTTCGAACTCAGTCACGCCGGGGATGCTGTCGTCGGCACTGGCGGGTAATGCCAATAGCAAACTCAAACACAGCACCATTAGGGTTATCAGCTGCCGCATAATGTTGTCCTTATTGTTGTCCTGTTAAAGCTGTTCCGCAATTTCTTCTAAAACTTGGGTTGTCCATTGTTCAATGCGTTCATCGGTTAAATCATACTGGGTGTCTTCATCCAAGGATAAACCGACAAACTGCGATTGATCTGCGGTCAATGCTTTGGAGGCCGCAAAATCGTAGCCCTGGTTGGGCCAAAAGCCGATGCGTTTGCAGTTTTTGTCGGCGATTGCGTCGTGCAGCATGCCCAGCGCGTCCTGGAACCAGTCGGTATAGCCTTCCTGGTCGCCCATACCGTAGAGCGCAACAATTTTACCGTCTAAATTCAGTGGCGTTATGTCGTCCCAGTAGCTTTCCCAGTCTTCCTGTAACTCACCAAAATCCCAGGTGGAAATACCAAAAATTAGAATGTCATACTGTTCGGCTTCGGCCAGTGGCGTATCTTTAATGTTGTGCAGGGAGACGATGTCTTCGCCAATGGCTTGCTGAATTTTTTCGGCGGCAATTTCGGTATAGCAGGTGGTTGAGCCGTAAAATAAACCAATTTGTAATGACATGGGTTACTGCTTCCCCTTTTTGTATTTGAGCGCTTCGGGTGCATTGTAGCAAAAAGGCCGTTAAAATGGCGTTCTACTTTATATGAAACTTAACACGAAACCTAACATTAAAAAGGTAGCCTATGTCGCTTAACGTGGTGGTAGAACAACTCGAAGCTGTATTTGATCAAGCCTATGAAGATGGTAACGATGATGAATTGTTCGCCAGCGGTTATTTGCGCGGTCATTTTGATTTGGTGGTAGCGAAAATGGAGATGAATGGCGAGACCGACCCAGCCAACATCATGCCCAATCTACGCGCAGCCGTCGACCAGGCCAAACACGAACTGGCCCCCGCCGACCAGGCCCACGTGCAAAACCTGATGGATAAACTCGAGGGTATTGCGGCGGCTTAGCGCGGCTGCAGCCGTTCGAGCGCATCGGTGGCAAGCGGCTGCAGGCCGCCGCTGAGCTGCGCGGCGAGGATTTCGGCTAATAACGGGGCTGCGGTGAGGCCGCGGGAGCCGAGGCCGCTGAAGACATACAGGTTATCCTGCACCCGGCCAATCATGGGTTGATGGTTGGGAGTGGTGGCGCGGACACTAGCGCGCTGGCTGATAATCGTTAAGTCATTTGCCCACGGCTGCTGCGCGCAATCTTTTAAGCTGGCTAAATTCTCGCTGTCATCGTCAGCGCGTATGTCGCTGCTATCATCGCCACGATTAAAGGTTGCACCAATACAATGCAGGCCATTATCCGCTGGTACCATATAGCCTTTATAACAAAGCACCTGCTTCAGTGACGCCGTCGCATCAGTCGCTTCAACCTGAGTTATCTGCCCACGTACGGGGTTAATTGATAATTTCTGTCCAGAAAGTGCCGCAACAATGTCACCACTGCAATGACCGGCGGCAATCACGGTTTTTTGTTGCATGTCGACTTGTGGTCTGTCGCTAATATCAACGTTAATATCAGCCTTATTAAACAGTTCTTTGACCATAGTTGCCGGCCTTAGCCAGCCCGCGCGGGCATAATGCAGGGCGGTGGTGCCTATTTCGAGACCGGCGGCCGTGTCGCCAGCAGGCTGCAGCGAAACCGTTTGTGGATCATACAAACCAGCGGCTACTTTCTCAAAACGCTGCTGGCGCTGCTCATTAAATGCCGGTTGCAAAACACCCGTTGGGAACCAATGCTGTTCACGCCAGGGTAAGTAAGCGCTAACCGCGGTACTAAATGCGTGCAGATAAAACTGGCTGAGTGGGGTTTTTTCGGCGTGCAGTAACGGGTAGACCGCGCCTTGCGGGTTGCCCGACGCTGCGTCGGTGACACCACGACTGGTTACCGTGACGTTAACACCGCGACGCTGCAATGCAAGGCTCAGGCAGGCCGCGGCAATGCCACCGCCAATAATGGCGACGGGCTCCGTTTTCAGTGCGGCTTTCTGTGGCGCGTCGGTAGCCTCAAACGCCCCGCACAACATGTCGCGCTTGCGGCCAAAACCTTTAACTTTTGCAACCGTAAAACCAGCACCTTGCAACCCCCGCTTTACCACACCGGCAGCGGTAAAGGTCGCATAACGCGTGCCTTGATGAGCGGTGGCGGCCATGGCAGAAAATAAAAAAGACTGCCACATTTGCGGATTTTTTGTCGGCGCAAAGCCATCTAAAAACCAGCGGTCCACTTGCCCCTGCGCTTGTGTGACAAAGTGCGGTAGTTGTTGTTCGATATCGCCAACCCACAAATCCAGGGTTACCCGGCCATCGGCCAACAACAGTCGATGACAACCTTCGTCGCCGGCAGGGTAGACGGCAAGTAATTGTTCGCATAAAGCGCGCAACGACGGCAATGCCTCGTACGCTTGTTCGAGTTGTTCACGGCTTAACGGAAACTTCTCGAAGCTGACAAAAACCAGCCGGCAGTCGCGCGGCGCATGTTCGATAAACGCTTGCCAGCACAATAAAAAATTGAGCCCGGTACCAAAACCGGTTTCTGTCACCACAAATTCATAATGGCTGGGTAAGCTTTTAAACGCGTCGGGCAATCCGTTTTGCTGCAAAAAAACGTACTCGGATTCGTCTATACCGCTGTCGACGGAAAAGTAAATATCGTCAAAGTGGTTAGAAACCGGCACGCCGTCGCTGTTAAAGTGTATGTCAGCAGAACGATTCATTTAGATGTTGCTCATGGAATCTGGCACAATGGGCGCTATAATAACAGCCAATCGTAGATAAAAAATAGCGTCGCCAAAAATAGCCGTGCGACATCAGCTAATGGTGACAAAGCAGACCACATTCATAAGACAGCTTGGTTACCATAGACAATATTTAATTTAAGTTGCAACGAACGGCGCATTGGCGCCAGACAGGACAAAAGAATGAAAAGAGCAGTGATTACCGGACTTGGGATTGTCTCAAGCATAGGCACTAATCAAGACGAGGTATTGGATTCATTACGTACCGGCAAGTCAGGACTGGAACGGTCCGAGTCGTTTGCCGAGATGGGCTTACGTTGCCAGGTGTGGGGACCGGTCCGTTTAGACGTTAAAGACCACATAGACCGCAAAGCGTTGCGTTTTATGGGTGATTCTGCGGCGTATGCGTATATCGCCATGAAACAAGCCATCGAAGACGCCGGTTTGAGTGATGAAGAAGTATCGAATCCGCGTACCGGGCTGGTGGTTGGCTCAGGCGGCGCATCAGGCGAACACCAGGTTGCTGCAGCCGATATTTTACGCGAAAAAGGCGTAAAACGCGTAGGCCCATACATGGTGCCGCGCTGCATGGCATCAACTACCTCTGCGTGTTTGGCGACGCCTTACAAAATTAAAGGCGTGAATTATTCCATTAGCTCAGCTTGTGCGACCTCTGCGCACTGCATTGGTCACGCGCTGGAACTGATCCAGTTTGGCAAACAAGACCGTGTATTTGCCGGTGGTGGCGAAGAGCTGCACTGGACCTTAGGGATGGAATTTGACGCCATGGGTGCACTGAGCACCAAATATAATGACACACCGGAAAAGGCATCGCGTACTTACGACAAAGACCGTGATGGCTTTATCCCGGCTGGTGGTGGCGGTATTTTGGTTATCGAAGAACTAGAAGCAGCCAAAGCCCGCGGTGCCAAAATTTATGCCGAAATTGTTGGTTATGGTGCAACCTCTGATGGTTACGACATGGTGGCACCATCGGGTGAGGGCGCCATTCGCTGCATGCAAATGGCGATGGAAACGGTTGATACGCCGGTTGATTACCTGAACACGCACGGTACCAGTACACCGGTTGGCGATGTCAAGGAGCTGGAAGCCATTCGCGCGGTATTCCCGGAGCAAACGCCAATGATCAGCGCAACCAAAGCGATGACAGGTCATGCGCTGGGTGCGGCAGGCGTGCACGAAGCGATTTATTCGCTATTGATGATGAAGCATGGGTTTGTAACGCCTAGCATCAACATCGAAAACCTCGATGATGCGGCTGAAGGCATGCATATTGTGCGTGAGCCGACCCAGGCTAAACTGAAAACGGTAATGTCGAACAGCTTTGGCTTTGGCGGCACTAACGCCAGCCTGGTGCTGCGTGAATATGCCGAATAAACTCAGCCGCATAAGCTGACGATTACGTGCGTATTGTCGCTGATCAAAATATACCCGCATTGTCGTCATTAGTGGCGGATGCGGGTTGTTTGTCTCTGTATGCTGATCGGTGCCCGCCCGATGAGCTGCTAACTGAAGCCGAGGCGCTGTTAGTGCGGTCGGTAACCCGTGTTGACGAGGCCTTGTTGGCCAAGGCGCCGCAGCTAAAATTTGTTGCCACAGCAACTATTGGTACCGAACACCTGGATTTAGATGCGCTGGCCGCCCGCAACATTACCGTTGCCAGTGCGCCCGGCGGCAATGCTGATTCAGTCGGCGAGTATGTGTTAACGGCGGTATTAGCACTGTTTCAGCGACGTCAGCAATTAGCTGCGCTCGCCGATATGGAAGTTGCCATTGTCGGTGCCGGTAATACTGGCCGTGCTACAGGTCGACGCTTGCAGGCACTGGGTGTTAACGTACATTACTACGACCCGCCGTTGTTACAGTCTAATCCGCAACTGCCGTTTGATCTTCATGACCACTGGCAACGGGTATTAAACGCTGACATCATCAGTTGCCATGTGCCGTTGATAAAGGACGGCGTACATCCCACACACCACCTGTTTGATATCGAGGCGCTGCAATCTTTGCATGCAGAGCAAGTGCTGATTAATGCCAGCCGCGGTGCGGTGGTTGATAACCGCGCCTTAACCGATGTTTGTGCGCAGGGTGATTGCCCGTCGCTGATACTGGATGTGTGGGAGGGTGAACCTCAGATAAGCACTCAGTTACTGGATGTCGCCGCTATCGCGACCCCGCATATTGCCGGCCATAGTGCCGAGGGCAAGGTCGGTGGTGCAATCATTGTCGCGCGGGCACTGCATGACTTTTTGCAGTTACCCTTTGCCGGCGATATCGATGACGTGCTGCCCGCGTGCCCCTGGCCAAATTATGACGTCAATCGTCTGCAAACTCTGGACGATCTGGCCGCGCTGGCGCTGCACCGCTACAACATCTGGCATGACGATGCGCTGATGCGCGAGCATGGTACAACGGCTGCGGGTTTTGATCAGTTGCGCAAAGGTTATCGTAAGGATAATCCGCGTAGACAGTTCAACAATCAACGCATTGCATGTCATAATAGGCAGCAAGTCGAACAATTTTCGCAGCTTGGGTTTAGCGTGCTCGGATCAGTGCGTTAACGCAGACCCAATTGCTGCAGCCATTTTTTAGTGACAGGAGCTGTTATGTCTGAAGGATTTCGCGTTGCCGTTTTAGGTGCTACTGGTTTAGTGGGTCAGCAAATGATCGAGATCCTGGCAGAGCGAAAATTCCCTGTCAGTCAATTATTCCCGCTTGCCAGTGCGCGCTCAGCCGGTGCCACGGTCAATTTTGCCGGTGAAGAGATCGAAGTACTGAATGCCGATGAATTTGACTGGAGCGAAGCGGATATTGGCTTTTTCTCTGCCGGCGGCAGCATCTCACGGGAGCTTGCGCCAAAAGCTGCCGAAGCAGGCTGTGTGGTTATTGATAATACCTCTGAATTCCGTTACGAAGCGGATATCCCGCTAGTGGTGCCGGAAGTTAACAGTTATGCACTGGCCGACTTTCGCAACCGCAATATTATTGCTAACCCCAATTGCTCAACCATTCAAATGTTGGTGGCGTTAAAGCCCATTCATGATGCCGTTGGCATTGAGCGGATCAACGTTGCTACTTATCAGTCGGTATCCGGTGCGGGAAAAGAATCGATGGAGGAGTTGGCTAAGCAAACGGCAGAACTGCTGAATGGTAAAGAGCCAACGGTGGCTAACTTTAGCCGCCAGATCGCGTTTAACTGTATTCCGCAAATCGATATTTTTATGGAAAATGACTACACCAAAGAAGAAATGAAAATGGTGTGGGAAACCCACAAAATATTTAATGACCCAACCATTCGGGTTAATCCGACAGCGGTGCGAGTACCGGTGTTCTTTGGTCATGCCGAGGCCATACACATAGAGACGCGACAGCCGATTACCGCCGAACATGCCAAACAGTTACTAACTGACGCACCGGGCGTAACCTTGTTCGAAACCCGCGAAGAGTTCCCTACGCAGGTGGGTAACGCTGCCGGCCATGACGATGTGTTTGTTGGTCGTATTCGCGAAGATATTAGTCATCCGCAGGGTTTAAACCTGTGGGTGGTTGCTGACAACATCCGTAAAGGTGCGGCGACCAATTCAATTCAAATTGCTGAGCACTTGATTCGCGACTATTGGTAAGTACTGGCGCTATGCAAAAATTGTAAAAGCATAAAAGACGGTGGTAAAAACACGGCGCTTATGTCATAAAGTTTTTATAACGTACGCCGTTAATAATAACAGTAAAGCGCGGGCAGAGATTAAAGGATGAAAAAAAACACTATCGGACGCACAGATCGACCCTTACATTACTATCTTGGTGTTGCCGCTTTAGTGTTGAGCCTGGCGGGCTTAACGGGTCCGGCTTTGGCACAGGATGATGGTGTCATCATTAAGGGCGAGAAAGGCTCCGAAGCGACGGACGTACGCGAAGGTCAGGAGCGCTATGGCCCGATAACCTCGGCTGATACGCTATGGGCGATCGCCAGTGAGTACCGTCCACACTCCAGTGTTACTCAATACCAGACCATGATCGCCATTGCACAGGCGAACCCGCGCGCCTTTGTCGATGGCAATATTAACCGCATGCTGGATGGCTTTTATTTACGCATTCCGAGCCTGCAGGAAATTCAGATGATTAACCCGGAAACCGCACGTCGCCGGGTGTTAGCCGATCAACAGTTAGAATCTCAGCAACAGCGCTTGTCGCAGGCACAGCAGCAAACCGAAAACACGCGTGAACAACAGCAACAGTTGTTGGAACAGGCCCGCGAGCGTGCAGAACAGGTTATTGAGCAGGTTGAACAGCAACAGCAGCAAAGTTTTAGTCAGTTGCAGAGCGAAGTTAACGAGTCAATGCAGGCGCTGCAGCGTGTTTACGACGAGAACGAACAAATTCAGCAGCGTCTGGATGCGCTGGCCGACCGCATCGAAGAGTTATCTGCCGGATTACAGCAAACAGGTGAACTGGAACAGCAATTTGACCAGTTGTTGCAACAACAGCAACAACTGATGGCAATGCAGCAGCAAGAGCAACAACAGCAAAGCTCGGGATTTTTAGACTGGTTAAAAAATCCGCTTAATTTAGCGTTATTGGCTATTCTGCCGGCTTTATTGATCATTGTAGCCTTATATCTATTGTTCTTCCGCCGCAAGTCCACTGCTGATGATGACACGCCGTCGGCGACCCAAAAGAACACTGAGCTGAATGACGAGGAAGCATCTAAAGCGCTGGACCGGGAGCTGATGGAAGGAGGCCAGGATAGCGACGACGATGGCTTGTTTGATCTCGACGGTGACTTGGGTCATGAAGACGATGATGATTTGGGCGATGACTTGAGCGCGTTGGAAGCCGAATTAACGCAAACCGGGCAGGCCGACGATGATGACGATTTTAGCATTCGACTCGATGACGAAGAAGATAACGATGCCGGCGACGATGAACTGGACGAAGATGATGCCAGCCTGTTGCCGGATGATGATGAGTTGACGTCGGAACCGGAACCAGAACCGGAACCAGAACCAGCGGCAGAACCGCAGCAACCGGCTGATGACGACGAGGAGGGCGACAGCGAATTGTCGCAGGAAGAACTCGACCGGTTATTTGCTGAAAGTGATGACGATGACGAACCGGCATTAGATTTATCGCTCGATGATGACGAGGATGACGCTCAACCAGAAGACGATGCGTTGGTTGCTGAAGCCGAACCCGAACCCGAGCTCGATACTGAGCAAGACGCTGAACCTGAATCAGAACCAGAGTCTGAACCAGAATCGGAGCAAGAACCAGAGCCAGAGTCCGAGCCACAACCCGAAACTGAGGCGACCACCGCTGAAGACGAGGATGAGCAGGACGATGCTTTTGAAGATCCCGACGATGCCGAGGAGGCTCTGGCACAATTAGGCGTCCAGGAAGGCGATGAAGAAGACGACACAGCGACTGATGATCAGGATCTGGACAGTCTATTACGCGAATCTGAAGAGCTCGAGTCAGAACTGTCGGAACTGGATGAGATTGAAGAAGAGTTGCCTGAAGATGACGAAGCCCTGGCACAGGCCGAAGATCAGGCTGACGACGAACTGGATGATTTCTTCGGTACTGCTGAAAAAGATGCCGAGGCCGAAGATGCTGACGCCGAAAGAACGGAAACCGAAAGTGCTGATGCGGAAGAGCAACAGCCATCGGAAGCTGAAGACGACGAAGACGGCGGTTATGTCGATATCGACAAGTTGATGGAAGATGCCGAGGGTGATGGCGAAGAGCAGGACAACTACCAGGCTTCAGCGGTTGAAGATCTTCTTAATGACGAGGAACTTGATAACCTCAGCGACGACAGCAGTGATGACAACGTCGATGAAGAAGCCTCAGCACAGCTCGATTTGGCACGTGCTTACATCGATATGGGTGAAGAAGACGAAGCCAAAGAGATATTACAGCAGTTGATCGATGGTGAGGATGAGTCACTGTCAGCCGACGCAAAGGCCTTGTTGTCACGCATTAGCAGTTAAGGAAGTCGATTTATGCGTATGGCTTTAGGCCTTGAATATGACGGCAGTCGTTATTACGGCTGGCAACGACAACAGCACGTTGACTCAGTACAACAGCGGATAGAGGCGGCGCTCAGTAAGGTTGCTGATGAACCGGTAGAGACCGTTTGTGCCGGCCGCACCGATGCCGGCGTGCATGCCACCAACCAAGTTGTTCATTTTGATGTATCGCAGCCGCGCCGGGCAGCCGCCTGGACGCTCGGCATCAATAGTAATTTACCCGCCGATATTGCGGTGCGCTGGGCGCAGCCGGTAGCTGATGATTTTAGTGCACGCTTTAGCGCAACGGCACGACGCTATCGTTATATTATCGCCAATACCCGTTTACGCCCCGGCATTCACAGCCATGGCGTGAGCCACTATCACCATCCGTTAGACGAACAAGCCATGCAGGCGGCGACGCCCGCGTTGCTCGGTGAGCATGATTTTAGTAGCTTCCGGGCCGCGCAATGCCAGTCTAAGTCAGCGCATCGTCAGGTCACCCACCTGCAAGTGAGCCGCCGCGGCGAGTTTATTATCGTTGATATTAAAGCCAACGCATTTTTGCATCACATGGTACGTAACATTGTCGGCAGTCTGATTGTGATAGGTCGACATCAGCAGCCACCTGAATGGCTAGGCGAGCTGTTAGCCTGTCGTGACCGCACTCAAGCGGCAGCGACGGCCAAACCGGGCGGTTTGTATCTAGTGGCTGTCGATTACCCCGAGTCGTGCAATATTCCGCAACCTGAACCGGGACCACTGTGGTTTGTTGAGTAATACGATTTGTGGAATGACCTCTTTGCTTGACCCAGTTGTGCTACCATGTAAGCTATCCGACAATTAATACACCGAGTGTAAGAAGCAGACCGATATGAGCTGGATTGAACGAATTCTTGCCAAACCAAAATCAAATAAGCGTAAAAACGTTCCTGAGGGCGTTTGGAGCAAATGTACGGCATGTGACGCGATTATTTATCGCAATGATTTAGATCGTAACTTAAGCGTGTGTCCGAAGTGTGATCACCACATGCGTTTAACCGGTCGCGAACGCTTAGCGCTATTTTTAGACGAACAAGGTGTTAGCGAGATTGCGGCCGAGTTAGAACCCAAAGATATCCTTAAGTTTAAAGACTCGAAAAAGTACAAAGACCGTATTGCTGCGGCGCAAAAAAGCAGTGGCGAAAAAGACGCACTGATTGCGCAGCGCGGCACGGTGCAAGGTGTGCCGGTAGTAGCGGTTGCGTTTGACTTTAACTTTATGGGCGGCTCGATGGCTTCCGTGGTTGGGGCAAAATTTGTCAAAGCCGTGGAAGAGTGTCTGGCTCACCGTCTGCCACTGGTATGTTTTTCTGCATCCGGCGGTGCGCGTATGCAGGAAGCGCTGATGTCATTGATGCAGATGGCAAAAACTTCGGCAGCGTTGGCTCGCATGAGTGAAGAGGGCCTGCCTTATTTTTCGGTGTTGACCGATCCAACCATGGGTGGTGTGTCGGCCAGTTTGGCGATGTTAGGCGACGTTAATATTGCTGAACCGAAAGCGTTAATTGGTTTCGCCGGACCTCGGGTAATCGAACAGACTGTGCGTCAGACATTGCCGGAAGGGTTCCAGCGGGCAGAATTTCTGCTGGAGCACGGGGCGATTGATATGATCGTTGATCGCCGTCAGATGCGTGCGACCATTGCCCGACTGTTGGCGAAGATGATGAATTTACCCTCACCGGCTGCGGGTGATGAGTCGGACAAGCCGTTAGTTGAAGCATAAACGGAAACGGCTATGACAGCAGGGAAGGACTTAGGAACACCACCACAAGCGCCGGGTCTCGACTCGGCGCTTGCTGATTGGCTTAGCTATCTTGAGCAGTTGCATAGCAGCGAGATTGATTTAGGCCTGCAACGGCTGGGCAAAGTCGATGCCAATCTGCGCCAGGGACGCAAGCCGGCGCGTTTTGTTATAACGGTAGCCGGCACCAACGGCAAAGGCTCCACGGTTTGTTATCTGTCGACAATTCTGCAACGAGCCGGCTATAACGTCGGCGTTTATTCGTCGCCGCACATGACTGATTACCGCGAGCGGGTGCTTGTTAATGGCCAAATGTTGTCTGAGCAGGCTCACGTGGGCGCCTTTAATGCGGTCGAACAAGCTCGTGGCGAAACTTCGTTAACCTACTTCGAATTCGGCACCCTGGCAGCCTTTTATCTGATGCAACAGCAGCCCCTCGACGTCGCCATTTTAGAAGTCGGCCTGGGTGGGCGCCTGGATGCGGTCAATATTGTTGATGCGGATGTCGCTGTAGTCACCCGTATTGGCATCGATCACGTCGCTTTCCTGGGTGATAACCGTGAACAGATTGGTTATGAAAAGGCCGGTATTGCGCGCGCCGATAAACCCCTGATTTGCGGCGATCCTAATCCGCCTAAAAGCATCGCCGGCCACGCCCGTGATATCGGTGCGCGACTGATGCAACGAGGTCGCCAGTTTAGCTTTAGCGAACATGCTGCGGGCTGGCATTATCGGGGCATTGACTCGAATTTGATGAACCTGCCGTTACCGCAACTGCCATTGCAAAATGCGGCAACCAGCCTGGCTGCCCTGGAATGTTTACCCTTAGCGGTTAGCGCTGACGCCATTGCGCAGGGTCTTAGCGAGGCGCAACTGAGCGGCCGTATGCAGCAGCTGCTGTATCGCGATTGCGAGCTACTGTTAGATGTGGGGCATAACCCGCAGGCCGCGGAATATCTGGCTGAAGAAATTCCCAAACGGTTTAAAAATCGTCCGGTTTACGCGGTGGTGGGAATGCTCAAAGACAAAGACCATGGCGGCGTGTTTAAGGCCCTGGCTGGTTGCGTATCGCGTTGGTACCTGGGGTCCTTGAATGAGCCCAGGGGGAATACGGCGGTGCAGCTAAAAGCCGGACTAACGCCGCTTTATATCGAACCAACGGGTGAGTTTGATAGTGTCGAGGCGGCCTTTGAACAGGCGCTTGCGGATGCTCAGGCAATACAAATCGAAAAGCCGCTGGTGTTCGTATTTGGCTCGTTTTACACTGTCGGCAGAATTAACCAGCAAATAAGGAGCTAAGTGTGGCCAGCCCTCTTCAAAATCGCTTGGTTGGAACCATCATCTTAGTGGCTCTGGCAGTCATCATTCTGCCGGACGTGTTAGACGGCGAAAAGGCCGAAACGGTGGAGCAGTTCGAAACCATTCCTTTGCAGCCTGAGCAACAAGCCAGTTTGCAGCAACCACAGCCGTTGCCTGAGGCAACTAAACAACAGTTACAACAGCAATCGCAAAGCGGCGATGAGGCGGCAACCAGCGACACAGCTGACGCTACCGAAGCGCAGCCGATTGCAGCCGACAAAGTGCAGGCCGAGTCGTTACAGGCGCCACCTCGTGAACCGCAGGAGTTCGCTGCGGACGGCGATGCCTATGTAATCCAGCTAGGCGCGTTTAGCCAGGGCGGCAGTGTCGAAAAAATAGTGCAACAGCTTAAACAAAAAGGGTTTGCTGCTTATGCGCAGCGTTCCGGTAACCTGACCAAGTTGATGGTAGGCCCGGATACCTCCAAAGCCGAACTAGAAAAGCAGTTGCCGATATTGAAAGAACTGACCGGACTGAGTGGCAAGGTTTTAACTTATAATCCGTCGTAAAAAAAGCCACATCGGCGCTGTTTTTCTGTTAAAATTCGCCCACTTTTGATGGGCTAACGAGTGCTTATGCTCTGGATAGATTTCGTCATTCTTGGCATTATTGCCATATCAACGTTGGTGAGTTTGATCCGCGGCTTTGTAAAAGAAGCGGTTTCACTTGCCGTCTGGGTAGCTGCATTTTTTATTGCCAGTCAGTTCTACCAGGATCTTGCCGTTTATTTTACCCAAATTCAGGATCAAATGCTCCGCAATGCGGCGGCGATTGCCGCGCTCTTTGTGGTGACCTTAATCCTGGGCGCCATCATTAACTATATTTTATCAAAATTGGTACAGACCACCGGATTGTCAGGGACAGATCGCGTGCTGGGACTAGTATTTGGCGCGCTGCGCGGAATTCTAATTGTTAGTGCGTTACTATTTTTCATGGATTCTTTTACCGGTCTGTCCGATAGCCAGTGGTGGCACGACTCGGTGCTCATTCCCCATTTTGGCGTTTTCATTCAGTGGTTTTTTGAATATCTGGAAACCAGCTCGAGTTTTATTGTCCCGAAACCGGTTTAAGAGGTTATCTTTTTATGTGTGGTATTGTTGGTATCGTAGGCAAGCAGCCCGTTAACCAGGCGTTGTATGATGGGTTAACTATGCTTCAGCACCGGGGTCAGGATGCCGCCGGCATTATGACGGTGGATGAACACCAGACGCTGCGTCTGCGCAAAGCCAATGGCTTGGTACGTGATGTGTTTCATACGCGTCACATGCACCGTTTAGCCGGTACCGTTGGTATTGGCCATGTCCGCTATCCGACGGCAGGTAGTTCGAGCTCCGCTGAGGCGCAGCCATTTTATGTGAATTCACCGTTTGGAATCGCCATGGCGCACAATGGTAATTTAACCAACGCCGGTGATGTTCATAACCACTTATTCAAAACCGCCCGTCGCCATATTAATACCACCTCAGACTCTGAAATCTTACTTAATGTATTTGCTAACGAGTTGGATAAAAACGATAGTCTGCGCCTTAATGACGACGATATTTTCCGTACCATTACCGCGGTACACCGCAAAATTCGCGGTGCTTATGCCGTTGTTGCGATGATTATCGGGCATGGTTTAGTGGCCTTTCGTGACCCCTGGGGTATTCGCCCGCTGGCATTGGGTAAACGCGAAACTGCTGACGGCGAGGAATATATTGTCGCCTCAGAAAGTGTTGCTATTGATGGTACGGGTTTCAAATACGTACGTGATGTCGAGCCCGGCGAAGCCATTTATATTACTAACGACGGCAAGCTTTATTCGCGTCAATGCGCCGACAAGCCAAAACATTGTCCGTGTATTTTTGAGTATGTTTATTTTGCCCGTCCCGACTCGTTTATTGACGGTATTTCGGTTTATGCATCGCGAGTTAATATGGGCCGCAAGCTGGGCGAGAAGATCAAGCGCGACTATGCCGATCTTGACATAGACGTGGTGATTCCGATTCCCGAAACCAGTAACGATATCGCGCTGGAAATAGCCAGTGAGCTGGACTTACCTTATCGTCAGGGCTTTGTTAAGAACCGTTACATCGGCCGTACCTTTATCATGCCGGGTCAAACGCAACGGCGTAAATCGGTGCGTCGCAAACTCAATGCGATTAGTGCCGAATTTAAGGATAAGAACGTGCTGTTGGTCGACGATTCGATTGTGCGCGGCACCACCTCAGAGCAAATTATTGAGATGGCCCGTGAAGCGGGTGCGAAGAAAGTCTACTTTGCCTCAGCGGCGCCGGAAATTCGCTTCCCGAATGTGTACGGCATCGATATGCCAAGTGCGAACGAGTTGATTGGTCATGGCCGCGAATCGATGGAAATCTGCGATATGATCAAGGCGGATGGTTTGATTTACCAGGAACTTGAAGACTTAGTGGCTGCGGTAGGGCAACAAAACCCAAGCATTCAGCGCTTCGAAACTTCGGTATTCAATGGTGAATACGTAACCGGCGATATCAGCCAGGAATATCTGGATCAATTAGATGCTGCCCGTAATGATACGGCGAAAGCGGCAAATGCCAGCAGCGAAGACGCCAACCTCGAACTCCACAACGACAACGATTAACTAAGTGCCGCCTGCGGCGGCACGCTAGGCGCGGGCATACGCCCGCTTGCCAGGCAGCGCTTAGCGTTGAAACGCGTAGACCGAGCCTATTTTGAGGATTTGAGTCAGTTCGTCCAACGCAGTGCGCGACTCTTCCAGTAACGCCGGATCGCGTAAATCATCGACCGCCAGTTCGTCACGGTAATGCTTGTTAACCCACTTATTTAAGCGCGCAAACAGCTCGTCAGACATTAAACAATGTTGGTTGGCCGCATCCAGCTCCTCGTCGTTTAACGCCACACGTAAGCGCAGACACGCCGGGCCACCGCCGTTGCGCATGCTTTGTTTTACGTCAAAAAACTCAACCCGCTGGATTGGTCCACCGCTGGCAACCAGTGAGTCAAGATAAGCCTTCACGCGCTCGTTTTCCTGGCACTCTGTCGGTGCGATAATGGTCATCTTACCGTCTGGCGGGGTGATCAACTGGGTGTTAAATAAGTAAGTACTAACAGCGTCCTGCACGCTGACCTGGTCCGTACCTACCTTAATAAAGTGTAATTCACTGTCGCCGAATTTTTGCTGGATTTCGGCCAGCTTGGCTTCGGTATCGGCAAACGCCTGCTCATGGTAAAACAGCACGTTTTGATTGCCCACAGCGATAACGTCATTGTGGAATACGCCCTGATCAATAACGTCAGGGTTTTGCTGAATATAAACGGTGTTACCTTCGTCCAGTCCGTGCAGGCGCGCGATAGCCTCACTGGCTTCCAGTGTCTGCCGCGCAGGGTAGCGAGTCGGCGCCGGCTTTGACGAATCAAACGCATGGCGGCCATAAACAAACACCTCGACCCCGGCATGACCATACTCACGGCACAGGCGGGTGTGGTTAGCAGCGCCTTCGTCGCCAAAGTGTTCGTTGTCCGGCAAGTGGGTGTGGTGCTCAAAGTAACGTTCGTTGGCGAACATGCCCTGCAAAATACGACCGCTGGTTTCCGGCTCCAGCGAACGGTGAAATTTGTTGGTCAAGTTAGCCGGGGTAAAGTGAACCTTGCCATTCGCTGTGTCAGCGCTGGGTGATACCGTTGCTGCATTGGCTGTCCACATACTTGATGCCGAACAGACCGCCTGGAAAATAGCGGGTGCCTGGGTCGCTGCTTTGTACAGCACCTCGGCATCGGTACCGGAAAATCCTACCCGACGCAGAGCATAAACATCGGGGCGTTCTTGTGGTGCCAGAACGCCTTGCTTCATGCCCATGTCGTGTAACGCCTTCATTTTAGCCAAACCCTGAAGTGCAGCATCTTTGGGGCTGGACGACGATTTTGCATTCGCCAGCGAGGCCACATTGCCGAACGATAAGCCGGCATAATTATGGGTAGGGCCAACCAGGCCGTCGTAGTTAACTTCGAAATGTTGCATGGTCACGTTCAGGCGCTCCTGTAAATTAGTGCGTCGAATGGATCGATTTAACGCCATTATACGTTGTATTAATGCGCTTGTAAGCCTTTAATTTTGGGGCTTTTGGCAAAGCGGTCAGGAACTGATTGTTTATGTTCTTTGTGCGAATTTTTATCAAATTCATCGACAACGGTTGTTTCTGTTGGCAATTACCGATATACCTAAAAAAAGGAAATGCCGGCCGCTTAGCACTTGCAATTGTGCTATCGAATACTTATATCGTCGGTCAATCATCATTAAGAGAAGCTAACGTCTATGGCTAAATCGCTCGTTATTGTCGAGTCCCCGGCAAAAGCAAAAACGATTAACAAGTACCTGGGTAACGACTTTGTAGTTAAGTCGAGTGTGGGGCACGTGCGTGACCTGCCAACCAAAGCAGTAGAGAAAGTGCCGAGTAAACCGGCGGCGGAAATCCGCAAAATGGAGCCGGAAGAGAAAGAACGTTACCAAAAGCAGCGCGACTATAAGCGTCTGATAGCACGTATGGGTATTGATCCTGAGCACAATTGGGAAGCCCACTACGAAGTACTGCCGGGCAAAGAAAAGGTCGTTAAAGAACTGCAGCAATTAGCAAAAAAATCCGATGCCATTATTCTGGCGACGGATTTGGACCGCGAAGGGGAAGCGATTGCCTGGCATTTAAAAGAACTTATTGGTGGTGATGACCAACGCTACAAACGCGTGGTGTTTAACGAAATTACTAAGTCGGCCATACAGGAAGCTTTTAAGCATCCGGCAGAGCTCAACACGGCCCGCGTTAATGCGCAGCAAACCCGCCGTTTTCTGGACCGTGTGGTGGGCTTTATGGTGTCGCCGCTATTGTGGAAGAAAATCGCTCGTGGCTTATCGGCCGGGCGGGTACAGTCCGTTGCGGTGCGTCTGGTAGTAGAGCGAGAGCGCGAAATTAAAGCCTTTGTGCCGGAAGAGTACTGGGACGTATTTGCTGATTTAACCACGCCATCGTCTGACGCATTGCGGATGCAGGTGGCCAAAGAAAATGGCAATAATTTTCGTCCGGCCAATGAGCAACAAACACAGCAGGCGCTGGATCAGTTAAAAGGCGCTGACTATCAGGTTGTTGCCCGCGAAGATAAACCGACCAGCAGTAAGCCGTCAGCACCTTTTATAACCTCTACCCTGCAGCAGGCAGCCAGTACCCGGCTTGGGTTTGGGGTTAAAAAGACCATGACCCTGGCACAGCGGTTGTATGAGGCCGGTCATATTACTTATATGCGTACTGACTCGACTAACTTGAGTGCCGACGCCGTCAGCGCTTGTCGCGCCTTGGTAGAAAAAGATTTTGGTAAGAATTATTTGCCCGAACAACCTAACCGCTATGGCTCGAAAGAGGGCGCGCAGGAAGCGCACGAGGCGATCCGACCGTCTGATGTTAAGGTCAAAGCCGACCAGCTGAAACAGATGGAGCGCGACGCGCAACGTTTATATGAATTGATTTGGCGGCAGTTTGTGGCGTGCCAAATGGTGCCGGCTAAATACACCAGCACCACGTTAACCGCGCAGGCCGGTAATTTTGAATTAAAAGCCCGTGGCCGGGTAATGAAGTTTGCCGGTTGGACTAAGGTTATGCCGCCGTCAGGCAGCAAAAAAGACGGCGACCAAATTTTGCCGGACGTGAATAAAGGCGATGTACTGGATTTGCAAAAGCTGGATCCGCAGCAGCACTTTACCAAGCCGCCGGCACGATACAGCGAAGCGTCGCTGGTTAAAGAGTTAGAAAAGCGGGGCATTGGCCGACCATCAACCTATGCGTCGATTATTTCGACCATTCAGGATCGCGGTTACGTGAAGGTCGAAAGCCGTCGTTTTTATGCCGAAAAAATGGGCGAAATCGTCAACGATCGGTTGCTTGAGAATTTTACCGACTTGATGAATTACAACTTTACTGCCGAGATGGAACAGGCGCTGGATGATATCGCCGCCGGTGAGCGTGACTGGAAGCAAACGCTGGATAAGTTCTACGAGGACTTTAAAGAGCGGCTGGAAAAAGCCGAAATGGAACCCACTGCCGGTGGTATGCGCGGCAATCCCCCCGTTCTGACTGACATTGACTGCCCTAAATGTGGCCGCAAAATGGGCATAAGAACGGCCTCTACAGGTGTGTTCTTAGGTTGCTCCGGGTATAACTTACCGCCGAAAGAGCGCTGTACTCAGACGCTGAACCTGGTGCCGGGTGAGGACGCGATTAAAGTTTCTGACGATGACGAAGCAGAAACCGAGGCGCTGCGCGCTAAAAAACGCTGTCCTAAGTGCGGCACGGCGATGGACAGTTACCTCATTGACGAAAAACGTAAACTGCATGTGTGCGGTAATAACCCGACCTGTGACGGTCATTTAGTCGAGCAGGGCGAGTTTCGGATTAAAGGCTATGACGGTCCGACTATCGAGTGCGATAAATGCGGCTCGGAAATGCAGCTTAAATCCGGACGTTTTGGCAAATACTTTGGTTGTACTAACGAAGATTGTAAAAATACCCGTAAGTTATTGCGCAACGGCGAGCCGGCGCCGCCGAAAGAAGATCCGGTACCGTTACCGGAGTTACCCTGCGAAAATTCTGACGCCTACTTTGTGTTGCGTGATGGTGCGTCGGGTATTTTCCTGTCGGCCAATACCTTCCCTAAATCGCGCGAAACACGTGCGGTCACGGTCAAGGAACTAGCGCGCTTTAAAGATCGCCTGCCGGCTAAGTTTAAATACCTGGCAGAGGCACCGCAGCAGGATGATGATGGTAACGAAGCAATTGTGCGGTTTTCGCGTAAAACTAAAGAGCAGTACGTTGTTACCGAGGTGAATAAAAAGCAAACCGGCTGGAAAGCGTTTTATAAAAATGGCCGCTGGGAGATTGATAGTAAGTAGTCAATTGCTTACAGCGGTTGTCGGTTATAACCACTAGGCAGTCACGGATCTTCTTTCTACAGTTGGGAGTGTCAGGACGACACGTCAACAGGATAAGGAGATCCAATAATGTCGCAACACGTTTCCCTCTCTCAGCTCGGTTGTTTCATTATGTTGGCACTCCCGGTTGCTGCATCTGCAGCAACCGGGAATTCTTCCTGTCAGCCGCTATTACTTAACCAACCGGCAGTGGCCAGCGCCTTGCCGCGCGAAGCCAACCTGCCGGCACCGTCAGCTGCTGTCGTTACCGAGCTTTATCCGGGCCAGTTAGAGCCGCAGATTAGACGTCTTTTAAAAGAGCATCTGGCGATAAAAGTGCTTGACTGGCAGGCATCCCCGCATCACCAATGGCCCACCGAGCACCAAGTGAGTGCTGACAGCTGGGCTGAGTTACTGCGCCGCATTTTACAGCCTTACAAACTGCAATTAGTGATGCATCCCAATCATAGTGCTGTTGTTCGATATCGAACGCTGTAATACCGATGTTGTTATTAAACCTCCGGCGTTTGCCTGTGGTGCTGCTACTGTGCATGCAGCTGACCGGGTGTATGCAAAGCCCGCAACAACTGCTGTTGCAAGCGGATGCCCTGCAACGTCAGCAGCATCAGCAATTAAGCCACCAGTATCCGCATCAAAGGCTGCCTAAGCCGGTTGATACCGTTGTAGTCAGTGAACAATTTTATGTACCGAAACTGGATGCCCGACTGGCGGCCAAACCAGCCTGGTATAGTCGGCAGGTAACTGCTGATATGCGCGGATTGCCGCTGCAGGATGCATTGCATCAAATATTGAGCCCCCTGAATGTGCGCGTCAGTTTTGCCGATGAAGTCGACACTCACACCTTAGTTTACGCTGACCACAAGGGCACCGTAGGGCAGTTGCTTGAATGGATCGCTAACGCAAATCAGTTACTTGTGGAACCCCACGCGGCCCGGGTTGAGGTTAAGCAGTTGCAGGTACGACGTTTTGATGTCTCGTTTTTGTCCGGCGATACCCGTTTTATGCTGGGCGATCAGGGCAATACATCACGACTGCCGTCCACACAGCAGCAAAATTCAGTTTCTCAGCAGGGTAATCAGTATCTCAATTTTGCCTCAGAACAACTGTCGCTGTGGCAGGATCTGGAGCGAACGTTGCAGTTAATGTTATCAGAGCGCGGCGAACTGGCTATCAGCCAAAGCTCGACCTCTGTAGTGGTCAAAGATACCCCAACCGTCATCGCCACCGTCGCCGATTATATTGACGATCTGAACCGGCAACTTACCCGGCAGGTAGCGATTGATGTGCAGGTGATTGAGGTTACCTTTAATGATAGCGAGCAGTTCGCGATCGATTGGCAATTGATGCGCAACATGCAGGAACTGGGGCCGATTTCTGCGCTGAGCTCGTCCGGGATGTCTGCGGCGCAATCAGTGTTATCACTGGGTCTGCAAAAGACTACGGGACGATTTGCCGGCTCGCAAATACTGATCGATGCCTTGCAACAACAGGGCGAAGTGCGAGTCAGTCATCAACCGCGGGTGTTAACACTGAATAATCAGGTGGCTCGTATTTTGGTTGAGGACGAAACCACCTATCTGGCGTCTGCGGGCTCCACCAGCACCCCTAACGTGGGTACCGAGCAATTACTTTTGCCGGGAAAAGTGACCACCGGTTTTGAACTGTTTTTGTTGCCCAAAATTCAACAACAGCAAGTTATTTTGCAGCTATCGTCCAGTCTTAGCGCATTGCGCGGGCTCGACATGGTCAGTTCCGGCGCACAGCAAATTCAAACGCCACGCACGTCGCGTAAAACCTTCTTTTTGAAAGCTATGGTCGGTCACCAACAAACTTTGTTGTTATCCGGATTGCAACATGCCCGCAGCGAATCGGGCGAGCGTAAGGGATTATTTAGCTGGTTGGCCGGCGGAGATGTCAAACAATCACTGGGTAATAGCGAAACCCTATTGTTGTTAACACCGCACGTGATTGGAGTTGAAGGCTGATGCAGGCGGCTGTTGGTGTATTCAGAGAATGTTGGGGGGTCAAAAGACCACCCGTTAAAGCGGTGCAGGAGCGAGCCAAAAGCCTGGGGTATCGCTATGCACAGCTCTATTTTATTGCCGGTAACTGGTGGCTGTCATTGGCTATGGCCGCCTGTGCTGACGCGGTATTGGGTATTTCCGCAAAAGTGCGGCCGCAGGCGCAATGTTGGATCCTGGTAAAACACGGCAATGGGCCCTTGCTGATTATTTGGCAGCAGGGGCGGCTGCACCGAGTGTGCCAACAATCGCTGACCGATTGTGTTGCTGAATGTAATTCGGCTGATGCCTGTGTCGAGGAGCAGCAATATATACAACATGGCTGGGTAGAGCCGCTACCGGAACCATGGGCGGACGCAGTTGACGTTGATTACGATCGCAGCCAGCGGTTGGTCGCACTTGAGTCACTGCCGCAATTGGCGTTATACCGAAAGCCGCGTCGGCGATGGCAATGGCTGGTGGTTCTGGCATTGCTGCTAACGGCAGCTGCCGGCGGCTGGTGGATGTTGGCGCCAGTGGACACTGAACACAGCAAGGCTCAGCTTGAGGCGGTCAATGCCGGCGCTAATGGAGTGCGACAGCGGTTGCCGTTGGCGGCGGTTTTTGAACAAGTCGAACCCCTGGCAATGCGGCGCTGGCAGGGAGCCTGGCAATTACAGTCAGTGGAATTAAAGGGCACGCACCTAACCACGCGTTACCATGGCTATGCGCCGTTAGCGCTCTATTCAATGCAACAGACTGACGTTATTAATAGCTGGGCGAATCAGCAACAGCCGATCACGCGCAGCCAGGTGCAGGATATATCGACGGTGCAGCAACCGTCAGCAGACCAGCTTAGTCCCTGGCGTTCCGATGCGTTATTACGAGCGTTATTGACCGAAAACCGGCCAGGCCTAAAAATTCAAAGACTGGGTAGTCAGTGGCAATTTAACTGGCAACACTGGTCTTTGCCGCAACTGCGTGAGTTGAGCCAGCGCTTAGCGGCGGTGCCACTGCATTTACAAAAGCTTTCCCTGATACCGTCTGAACAAGGCTGGAATGGCAATTTAACGTTAACTAACCCACCTAAGGTAATGCCATGAGAAACTATCCTATTAAGCGACTACTTTTGCTGCTATCTATGGGGTTGCCGTTATTAAGTGCAGCGCAGCAAGTACAGCCGCAAACAACAGCATCGGTGGATACGTCCAGGCGCGATGATAATGCCGCCGTAGCCGCATTGAACCAGCACCACCAGCAGACACAGTTGCAAATTCAGCAACAACGCCTCGACAACGAACTGATGCGCTTGCGCCTGGCTTATGCCGATATGAAAGCAGAATTACGCCAACTGGACAGCACGCCTGCTAACACTACTGCGACAACAGCATCGCAGCCGGAAGCTGGTACATCGTTGCAAATTATCAGTCAGGTTAATTTTTCGCATATGCGGTTGCAGTGGTTAGGCGGGGAACAGCCGCAATGGCGACTACAAAAAACCAATAAGGATTCGCCTAATGACTGAACAGTTGATGGATAGCCAGGCGTTGCAGGGCTGCGTGATCCCGTCACCGATTCTGCAATATTGTCTGGAAGTGACTGAACGTTGGCGTCAGCGCGGTGATTCGGATTTAGCCATTTTAGCGACCGAATCAGGTATGTTGGTTTGCTCTCCTGCGGTTGCTCACCGGGGTAACACCGAAATGAATAACGTGCGACAGCTGTTGCAGGAGCGTATCGAGAACGCAGTGGTTGTGGCTTACTCGAGTGCTGCCAATATCCGTCTGTTGCTAACCGAGGCCGACCGCGCCAATGGTGCCGGTAAGGGCGCCGACAATGCGCTGGTTAATGACGTTACGCGTGCTCAGCAAACCCTGACCGACCTGGTCAGCGAGGCACTGACTATGGGAGCCAGTGATATTCATCTGCGTTTTACCCACGTGCAGGCGTGGATAAAATTTCGCGTAAAAGGGCGCCTGGTAGGCACCCAGTGCCGCAGTCGCGAGGCCATGCTGGAGTCTATTGCCGCTGCGCTTAATACCTACAGTGACGACTACCGCGAAGTGTTTAACGAGCAACGCAGCGATAGTGCCAGTATCGAGTTACAGCTACCGGCGACTACCGAGCGCTCGGCGCAACAAGTCCGTTTACGATTGCAGAAGTCACCACTTAATCATGGTTTTTCGGTAACCTTGCGGTTACTTCCGGAGCTGCCGCAACAGGCCTTAAACCTGCAAGACTTATCGATGCCGGTTGATGTTCGGGCGGGCATTGACGAACTGTTAAAGCAACGGCATGGGCTGATTTTGATTGTTGGCGCTACCGGACAGGGTAAAACGACCACACTGGCAGCAATCAATCGACTGTTTGGCGAGGCGAAAAAGATTATATCGCTGGAGGATCCCATAGAGATTGTGCAGGACAATGTTGAGCAGCGTTGGGTCGATGGTCAGCATGACAGTTTTGCTGAGCATATAAAAATAGCGCTGCGTGAAGATCCCGATGTCATTTCGATTAGCGAAATTCGCGATACAGCAACCGCCAAAGCGGCGGTGATGGCGGCACTGACCGGTCATGTGGTTACGGCAACCCTGCATGCGCATGATTGCATCGGCGCGATCCAACGCCTGGCTAATCTTGGGGTTAGTGTGAATGAGCTAATAGCCGGCGGCGTATTGCAGGGCATTATCGCGCAACATTTGGTGCATCGACAGGATGACAGTGTACTGATCGCAGAATACGTGCTGATAGATTATCCCGCGCGACGCTATCTTCGACGCGAGGATTACAGTGGCTGGCGTGAACATTTACAGCAACAAGGCTGGCAGTCGATGGCTGACCGCTGGCGCGCTCAACATCCTGCACTAGCCAGCCTGCACGAACCTAATCAAGTTTACCAGTACAGTGCGCAGGGTCCTTGTGCCGGTTAATCAGTTGCGACGGCTCAGCTGGTCTAAAAATCGCCAGTGGCAATGGGTCGAAGATTATTGCCACTGGCTTGATGACGGCTGTAGCCCGTTACAGGCAGCGGAAGCCATGCGGTTAAGTGCAACACACTACAACTTGGTTCCGGAACAGCAGATGGCGCAACGTTTGGCCGACTGCCTGCGTGCCGGATTACCGATGACTGATGCCTTAAAGGGCTGGTTACATCCGGGGTTGCTGGATGTATTCACGCTGGGGCAGCAACAGGATTGTTTAACTGAATTGCTGCAGCAATTCAGAACCTTTGAGCGCAGACGCTACCGGCTGGTCATGAGTTTGTGGAAGCAGCGCGTTTACCCGCTGTTTGTGCTGTTGCTGGTATTAGTTGCTACGGCAGTGGCCGGACAGTCTTACTTTCCGCGACTGCTGGCCTACAGTCCCGCCGCGGTTGAGCATTGGAGTGTTAATGCGGTGAGCTTGCTGTCGTCGCTATTGGTTAACTGGGGCGCTTTATGGCTACTGTCAGGGGTTGCTCTCGGGCTTGTTTACCGTTGGCTGGGCGAGCACTGGACCGGGCGCTGGCGGTTACGGCTGGAACGACTGGGTATGTTTGGGTATACGCGGGCAATGGGAGCCGTGTGGGTAACGCAGATGCTGGCGCTGTTGTTACGTCATCGCTTGAGCTTACAGGATGGCCTGCGACAACTGGAGCCGCTGGCAAATACCTACGTCCGCTGTCATTTGCAGACCATGAGCCAGCATTTAGCGCGGGGCGAAAGGCAGCTGGCTGAGGTGATGGGCACGGGGCTATTGCCCAAACAACTGTTGTTTCGGTTACACAATAGCAGTCAGCTGGGGCAGGCCGTAGACGGTTTGTGGCGCACCGCGCTGCGCAGTGACAAAGCGATACGCGCTGAAATTATGAGCCGGCAGCGGTTACTGCTGGGCTTGGTGTACCTGGCTATTGTCGGATTATTGATGCTACTGATACAGGCTGCAGGAAAAATTATGCAGCAGTTACTGATGGCCTGACGGTGAGGCTAAATAAGGGTCGCAGGAAACGTTTTAATCGTTATTTTTATCAACATGGAGAGTTAACAATGACCGGACGTACAACACTACCGCGGGTAAGCGGATTCACCTTTATCGAAGTACTGGCAGTATTGAGTATTATTGCCATTGCTACGCTGGGCACATTGGTATTGCGGGATTGGGCGGTATCCAACTCGCGGATATCGGAAGCCAAAAGCATGATTACGACGCTGCAGTCGGGGGCACAAATGTGGCGCCCGAATACCGGTGTTTTTACCGGCATTAGTATTAGTGAGTTAAGTGCGATCGGTGCAGTGCCGGAAACCTGGGGTGACGGAGTGGAGAAGAATCCCTGGGGGGGTGATGTCAGTGTAAGTGCCGATGTTGGAGATTTAACACGGTATACGGTGACTTTTTCTGGGGTCACATCTTCGACCGAGGGTGAGCGTATGGTAAAGGAATACACAGATCTTGCGGTGGTTGCGAGTTATATGACTGATACCCTAACAATCACCTTCCAGGGCTAACATGCCCCGCGGGATGACCTTAATAAGTAGTGTTGCGGCGCTAGCAGTTGCCGCAACGCTGAGCCTGGTGTGGATTAACTTATGGCAGCAGCAACAGCAATTGCAGCGGATGCAGCAATGGCAGCACGCGTTGTTGCAACTAAAACAGGCGCAGCGAGCATTTTTTAAACAGCAACAACGGTTTGCGCTGAATCAGGATGAACTACTCAGCGCCGGTTTGCTGCCGCATCGACTAAGTTTTCCGGAAACAGCAGAGTGGCGTTTTCAGCCCCAGCAACACGTGTTGCTCATGCAAACCGAGGTGGCTTTAGCGGCACCGCGGTTACTGCTGGGTGATGCGGGTAGTCCGCCGGCTTATAATTGGCAACCGCCGACGTTAACCGTCAAGGTGATAGGTTATGTTAACTAATAGACCGCAGAGCAGCCGCAAACGGCAACAGGCTCAGGCGGTGACCGAATTCATCATCGCCTGGCCGATTATTTTGCTGGCGATTTGCTTTGTGGTGCAACTTTTTTGGTTATGGTGGGCGCAGCAAACATTACACACGGCGACCCAATACGCCGCGCGCACCGGTGCCATTAATCACGGTAGTCAGCAAAAAATGCGTATGACCCTGATTGGTGCTATGGCCGGGATCAAGCCGCAGCTAAACCACGAGCAACCGTTAGTGGCGTCGCTGGCAGCGGTTGCCGAGCAAACATTACATTATAGTTTGTATGGCAGTATCAAAGTACGTCAGCCGACGGACGAGCAGTTTAAGCAATTCTCGCAACGGCGCTGGAACGTCGAACAACAGCAATGGGTGACCGAAATCCCGGTAGACCACTATGCAGCCCGTAAAGCAAAACAAAATAACGATGAGTGGGCTGCTGCCAGGCGCTTGGTTATCGAAACTCAGTGGTGCGAAAATTTAAAAATTCCGCTGGCGGCGGAGTTTCTCGGCCTAATCGCAAAACGGCGTGGAGAGTGCCTGTTGGGGAATAGTGCGGGTCAGCCGCAGTGGCCACTCAACAGTAGTGCAGAACACGAAATGTTAAGTGGCTACCGTAAGTAACTCGATTAATCGTGGTATTCGACGCAGGCTTGCAGGGTGTTTTCGATTAACGACGCGACGGTCATAGGGCCAACGCCACCGGGTACCGGTGTTATCCAGCCAGCGCGTTCGGCAGCGGCTGCATATTCAACATCGCCGGTCAGGCGGCCATCCGGCAGACGATTCATGCCCACATCGATGACAATTGCACCCGGCTTGATCCATTCCCCCGGAACAAATTCAGTTTTACCCACAGCAACCACGACAATATCAGCGCGGCGCACATGCTTCTCAAGATCGTTGGTAAAACGGTGGCAGACTGTGGTGGTAGCACCGGCCAGCAGTAACTCCAGACTCATCGGGCGGCCGACGATATTAGAAGCGCCAACAACCACCGCATTAAGGCCGTGTAAGTCGACTTTGGTGCTTTCCAATAAGGTGATCACACCTTTGGGCGTGCAGGGGCGCAAGGCCGGTATGCGTTGCGCCAGGCGGCCGATGTTATACGGATGAAAGCCATCGACGTCTTTATCCGGGCGGATGCGTTCCAGAATGGGCGTTGGATCAAGGCCGGCCGGCAGCGGTAATTGCAACAAGATACCGTCGACCGCATCATCTTCGTTAAGCTGGTCGATTAACGCTTCTAATTCAGCCTGTGACGTAGTCTCCGGCTTATTAAAGTCAAATGACTTTATCCCAACTTGCTGGCAGGCGCGGCGTTTGTTGCCGACGTAAACTTCCGAAGCCGGGTCGCTGCCGACCAACACTACAGCTAATCCCGGCGCCCGCAGGCCACTGTTAACCCGTTCTGTTATTTGTGACTTAACTTGTTCTCTGACAGTTGCGGCAATGGCTTTACCATCGATGATTTGTGCGGGCATGTTGTTGTGATTCCCCAATCGCTGTGCGTGAATGTGTTTCTGTACGTTACTTATGGCGCTATAGTTTACGAGTTTTAGCCGAGCTTGTCACTGTAACACGGCGTACCCAAAATGGTTTATTATGATAGCAACCGCAGTGACTATTGTGGTAAAAATAGACAGCTTGTTGCAAAAGTAGGCAGTTAGCGATACATTCGCAAAAAATGTTTGACGATAGTGACCTCAACAGTTAATATTCGCCCCCGTTGTCGGCCACCAAGGCCGTCACAGCTTTATCGTAAGTTCGGCGAGTAGCGCAGTTTGGTAGCGCACTTGGTTTGGGTCCAAGGGGTCGCTGGTTCGAATCCAGTCTCGCCGACCATTCGTTAAAGCAGGCGGTAGCAGGAATGTTCGATTGCGCCCGTAGCTCAGCTGGATAGAGCAACGGCCTTCTAAGCCGTCGGTCGCAGGTTCGAATCCTGCCGGGTGCGCCAGAACGCGCCAAGAAGAAATCACTCAGTGGTGGGTGTAGCTCAGTTGGTAGAGCCCCGGATTGTGATTCCGGTTGTCGTGGGTTCAAGTCCCATCATCCACCCCACTTCTTTTATCTCCAGCGTATAATAAGGTCATCGGCGAGTAGCGCAGTTTGGTAGCGCACTTGGTTTGGGTCCAAGGGGTCGCTGGTTCGAATCCAGTCTCGCCGACCATTTATTACAATTCTGATCAAATCTTCTATTGGTTGCGTAATTTCGCAGTAGGACTATCCTTTATAATAGGATCAGCGACAATACTACGCGTGAGCAAAACGGAGGTTTAGTCATGGCAGATTTTGAAACCTGTATGCGCAATCCCGCAGGCGCCTTTGGACAGCCCGAGGACGTTGTTAACCGCAGCGATTTCAGTAAAGAGCAAAAGCTGAAAATTCTACAGCAGTGGCGTTACGACGAATACGAAACGGAAGTGGCAGACCAGGAAAACATGGGTGCTGACAAGCCTGACCGATTAGGCGAAATCAATAACTTAATTCTGCAGTTAGAAGAGTAATCTGAACACCCACGTGCGCATCTGCGCACGTTCTCTACGTTTTTTCCTAATACCCTCTCGACTCCGACCGGTTAGCCCGCTATAATGCTGCGTCATTTTTAAAGGTCAACGCCGTTGTTGCGCCCAGCACCTAAATGATAAATAAAGGCTTTATGGGCAAACAACATTCATTGATTGAAACCGAGGTAATGAAGCAATGCAGGTTTCTGTAGAGACAACTCAAGGTTTAGAACGTCGCGTGACAATTTCGGTCCCGGCGGACACTATTGACAACGAAGTCAAACGTTTACTGAAAGAAGAATATCGTCACCGTCGCGTTAACGGGTTCCGTAAAGGTAAAATCCCGCCGCACGTGCTGCAGAAGCTATTTGGCCGTGAAGCACGCTCGCGCGCCGCTTCTGGCGTTATGCAAAGCAAGTTCTATGAAGCGGTAATGCAGGAAAAAATTAATCCTGCTGGCGCTCCGGCGATTGAACCTAAAGTGAATGAACCCGGCAAAGATCTTGAATTTACTGCAACTTTTGAAGTTTACCCAGAAGTTGAAGTTAAGAACTTAGATAAAGTTGCCATCGAAAAGCCTGCTGTCGAAGTGACAGAAGAAGACGTTGATAACATGCTGGAAACCCTGCGTAAGCAACATGCGGGCTGGAAAGAAGTTAAGCGTAAATCGAAAAAAGGCGACCGCGTTACCATGAACTTTGTCGGCTCAATTGACGGCGAAGAGTTCGAAGGCGGAAAAGCCGAAGACTTCCAGCTGGAGCTTGGCGAAGGCCGCATGATCCCTGGTTTTGAAGACCAAATCAAAGGCATTAAAGCGGGCGAAGAGAAGACTATCGAAGTCACCTTCCCGGAAGACTATCACGCTGAAAACCTTAAAGGTAAAGAAGCGCAGTTCGTGGTTACCGCGAGCAAAGTTGAAGAGCGTGAATTGCCTGAGCTGAACGACGAGTTTGTTGCTTTGTTCGGCGTTAAAGAAGGCGGTGTTGACGCACTTAAAGACGAAGTGCGTAAGAACATGGAACGCGAGTTAAACAATGCTCTGAAAGGCAAGATCAAAGATCAAGTCCTGAAAGGAATTGTTGAACAGAATGAAGTCGAATTGCCAAAAGCAATGATCGATCAGGAAATTGACGCGTTGCGTAAGCAAGCAGCTCAACGTTTTGGTGGTAATGCTGAACAAATGCCTGATTTACCGGCAGAGTTGTTCGAAGAACAAGCCAAAGAGCGCGTTAAAGTCGGTTTATTATTAGGTGAAGTTATTCGTCAAAACGAGATGAAGCCTGATGATGAAAAAGTCGATACCATCATTGCTAACGCAGCTTCAGCTTATGAAGATCCGGAAGAAGTTGTGGCTTACTACAAGTCAAACAACGATATGATGCAGCAAGTGCGCAATCTGGCTCTGGAAGAACAAGCCATTGATTACGTACTGGAGCAGGCTAAGGTCACTGAAAAGAAAGCCAGCTTCGACGACATCATGAACCCGAAGCAGTAATTAGCTGACGTCGTCCTTGACGGACGCCGTCTGTGCTTGGTTTAATGGCTCGTATGACCTCATACGAGCCATTTTTATTTCAGGAGCATTAAATTAATGTCGAGTGATATTCAGGATCCGATGGCACAGCTTGTCCCAATGGTGGTAGAACAAACTGCTAAGGGCGAGCGTTCATATGATATATATTCACGTTTGCTTAAAGAGCGCGTGATTTTTTGTTGTGGCCAGGTGGAAGACCACATGGCTAATCTTATCGTTGCTCAGTTATTATTTTTAGAGTCGGATAACCCGGATAAAGACATTTATCTGTACATTAACTCGCCGGGTGGCGTGGTAACTGCCGGCATGGCCATTTACGACACCATGCGCTTTATTAAACCGGACGTGAGTACCGTTTGTATGGGGCAAGCAGCCAGTATGGGTGCATTCTTGTTAGCCGGTGGTGCTCAGGGTAAGCGTTATTGTTTGCCTAATTCGCGGGTAATGATCCACCAGCCGCTGGGTGGTTTCCAGGGGCAAGCGTCTGATTTCGAGATTCACGCTAAACAGATTTTGGATCTTAAAGAGCGTTTAAACCGTATGCTAGCAGAGAACACCGGTCAGGATTATGACAAAGTCGCACAGGACACTGACCGCGATTACTTTATGGCAGCAGAAGAAGCGGTTAACTACGGGTTAGTCGACGGTATTCTGAATCAGCGTGGCGAAGAGCAGTAGGAGAACAGCATGACTGATAAAACCGAAGGTGAAGGCGAAAAGCCGTTGTACTGCACCTTTTGCGGTAAAAGTCAGCACGAGGTTAAAAAGCTGATTGCAGGTCCATCTGTATTTATTTGTGATGAGTGCGTGGATCTGTGTAATGACATCTTAAAAGAAGAAATTCAGGATATAGCACCGGCGGCGGCCGAAGAGAAACTGCCGGTTCCGAAAGAGATCCGTGGCAACCTGGATGATTATGTTATTGGTCAGGATCGCGCTAAGCGCGTGCTGTCGGTAGCGGTATACAACCACTACAAACGACTGCGCAATAGTGGTAAGGGTAAAGATCAGATTGAACTTGGCAAAAGTAATATTTTGCTGATTGGTCCAACAGGCTCGGGTAAGACGTTTCTGGCAGAGACTATGGCGCGCTACCTGGATGTGCCATTTACTATGGCCGACGCGACGACTCTGACTGAAGCCGGTTATGTTGGTGAAGACGTCGAAAACATTATTCAGAAGCTGCTGCAAAAATGTGACTACGACGTTGAAAAAGCCGAGCGCGGTATTGTTTATATCGACGAAATCGACAAGATTTCGCGCAAGTCAGATAACCCGTCCATTACCCGTGACGTCAGCGGTGAGGGCGTACAGCAGGCGCTGTTAAAACTGATTGAAGGTACGGTAGCGTCAGTGCCACCGCAGGGTGGTCGCAAGCATCCTCAACAGGAGTTTTTGCAGGTTGATACCTCGAAAATTCTGTTTATTTGTGGTGGTGCATTTGCGGGGCTTAGTAAAGTTATTGAGCAACGCCTGGCAACCGGTACCGGCATTGGCTTTGGTGCCGAAGTTAAAAGTAAAGACCGTGCTGAAGAAGGTAAAGTTATTGCACAGGTGGAGCCGGAAGATCTGGTCAAGTATGGCTTAATTCCTGAGTTTATCGGACGTCTGCCGGTTGTGGCGACACTGGATGAGCTGGATGAAGATGCCTTAGTGCAGATTTTGAAAGAGCCGAAAAATGCCTTAACTAAGCAATACTCTGCATTATTCGAAATGGAAGACGTAGAGCTTGAGTTCCGTGACGATGCCCTGCATGCGATAGCGAAAAAAGCGATGTCTCGTCGTACCGGCGCGCGCGGCCTGCGTTCTATCGTTGAAGACGTGTTACTTGGCACCATGTACGATTTACCGTCTATCGAGGGCGTTGCCAAAGTTGTTGTCGATGAATCGGTGATTGCCGGTGAGTCGGATCCTATTTTGATTTATGCAAATCAAAACAAGGAAAAACAAGCTTCTGGTGAATAAAAGGCGACTTTTAGCCCAAAAAGTGTGCAAAAAAGGGCCGTTTGGCCCTTTTTTTCTGTCAGACATTGAACTTTGCCGAGCAGACCGCATATAACAGTTATAACTAAGGTCGGGAGAAATTAATGAGCGAAGAACGTACAGAACAATTATCAATGCCTGTTCTGCCGTTACGAGACGTAGTGGTGTACCCGCATATGGTTATTCCACTCTTTGTTGGCCGCGAAAAATCTATCCGTTGCCTGGAAGCGGCAATGGATGCGGACAAAAAAGTGTTTTTGGCAGCACAGAAAGATGCGTCTGTCGACGAACCGACAGAAGACGATATTTATCGCGTGGGAACGGTAGCCACCTTGCTGCAATTGCTGAAACTGCCCGACGGTACAGTTAAAGTGCTGGTCGAGGGACAACAGCGTGCGCAACTGGATGAGTTGCAGGATGACGACGATTACTTTAAAGCCAGCATCCATTACCTGGCCTCGGAAGAATTGCCGGAAAAAGAACAGGAAGTGATGTTGCGCTCGGCGATGAATCAATTTGAAGGCTACGTAAAGCTGAATAAGAAGATTCCGCCTGAAGTACTGACCTCGTTGTCGGGCATCGATGACTGTGACCGCCTGGCTGACACTATGGCAGCGCATATGCCGTTAAAACTGGCGGATAAACAGCACGTGCTGGAAATTACCGATGTGCGCGAGCGTATCGAATACCTGATGGCGCTAATGGAAGGCGAAATCGATATTCTGCAGGTCGAAAAGCGCATTCGCAGCCGGGTTAAAAAGCAGATGGAAAAAAGCCAGCGCGAGTACTATCTGAACGAGCAGATGAAGGCTATTCAGAAAGAACTTGGTGAGGGCGAAGATGGCGTCGATGAGTTCGAGCAACTACAGAAAAAGATTGATGATGCGCAAATGCCGGCGGAAGCCCGCAAAAAAGTCGAAGCGGAGCTGTCTAAACTTAAGATGATGTCGCCGATGTCTGCAGAAGCGACCGTTGTGCGTGGTTACATCGATTGGATGGTATCCATTCCGTGGAAGAAAAAATCGCGTATTAAGAAAGATCTGGCCAATGCAGAACAAATTCTTGATGCCGACCATTATGGGCTGGAAAAAGTTAAAGAGCGCATTATTGAGTATCTTGCGGTGCAGCAACGTACCAGCAAGGTTAAAGGCGCTATTCTGTGCTTAGTTGGCCCGCCGGGCGTGGGTAAAACGTCGCTGGGTCAATCAATTGCCAAAGCAACCGGACGTAAGTACGTTCGCATGGCGTTAGGCGGCGTACGTGACGAAGCCGAAATACGTGGTCACCGCCGTACGTATATTGGTTCAATGCCGGGTAAACTGATTCAGAAGATGTCGAAAGTCGGGGTACGCAACCCGCTATTCCTGCTGGACGAAATCGATAAGATGTCTGCTGATATGCGTGGCGATCCGGCATCGGCGTTGCTCGAAGTGCTGGATCCGGAACAAAATATCAACTTTAACGATCATTACCTGGAAGTTGATTACGATTTGTCTGACGTGATGTTTGTGGCAACCTCGAATAGTATGAATATTCCGGCGCCATTGCTGGACCGGATGGAAGTGATTCGTTTATCAGGTTATACCGAAGACGAAAAACTGAATATCGCTAAACGCCACTTGCTACCGAAGCAAATCGAACGTAATGGTCTGAAAGCTAAAGAAATTACGGTTAATGACTCTGCCATTATTGGCATTATTCGTTATTACACCCGCGAAGCCGGTGTGCGTAATTTAGAGCGTGAATTATCGCGTCTGTGCCGTAAAGCGGTTAAAACCATCTTATTGGATAAGTCGATTAAACATGTCGAGATCTCAGATGACAACCTCAGTGACTTCCTGGGTGTGCAACGGTTTGACTACGGTAAAGCCGAGGAAGAAAACCAAATCGGCCAGGTTACTGGTTTAGCATGGACCGAGGTAGGCGGCGACCTGCTGACCATTGAGGCGACCAATGTTGCCGGTAAGGGTAAAATCACCTCGACCGGTTCACTGGGCGATGTTATGCAAGAGTCGATTCAAACCGCATTGACGGTGGTTCGTAGCCGTGCGGATAAGCTGGGTATTGCCGATGACTTCCACGAGAAACGTGATATTCACGTGCACGTGCCTGAGGGCGCAACACCCAAAGATGGGCCCAGCGCCGGTATTGCAATGGTCACTGCATTAGTTTCGTCATTGACCAAAATCCCGGTTCGTTCAGAAGTTGCGATGACCGGCGAGATTACGCTGCGTGGCGAGGTGTTAGCTATCGGCGGCCTGAAAGAGAAGCTGCTGGCAGCCCATCGCGGTGGTATCAAGCACGTGTTGATTCCCAAAGACAATGAGCGTGACTTAAAAGAGATTGCTGATAACGTTAAGCAAGATCTTAAAATTCAGCCTGTGCAGTGGATTGACGAGGTGCTGGCAGTAGCGCTGGAAAAAAATCCGATGGCTTAATAGTACAAAAGTCGTATAGCGTTTTGTATCGAAAACGGCAGAATGCGGTCTATGGCATAGAAATACGCCTACAGGCCGCATTTTTTCGTTAAAAATGTGGAAAAAAGGGTTTTCAAACGTAACGACTGTGGTAGCCTAAGTGTGAAAGCTTGCTATGGCACAAGTGGTAGCCGGGCAGCTGGACAGGAAAAGTTCGGTAACAATGGTGTTGAACATTCAAACTAAGCTTGATATAACAACTTCGGCCCATTTAAAAAATCCGAATGGAACCACGGAAATTTGATAATAACAATCGAAGGGGATGATACTGTGAATAAGTCTCAGCTAATTGACAAAATCGCGGCAGGTGCAGATATCTCTAAAGCTGCTGCTGGTCGTGCTCTGGACTCGATGACTGATGCAGTAACCGAAGCTCTGAAAAAAGGCGACCAAGTAGCATTGGTTGGTTTTGGTACATTCAGCGTACGTGAGCGTTCTGCGCGCACGGGTCGTAACCCACAAACGGGTGAAACTATTCAAATCGCTGCTGCAAAAGTACCTTCTTTCAAAGCCGGTAAAGCACTGAAAGACGCAGTAAATTAATTGAGGCGCTAACGCGCTTTTTTTATAAAAGATTTTGAGTAAATAATAACCCGGAGTTTAGAAGCTCCGGGTTATTTTTTTGTCGAAAGGGTGAGTTTTAGTGCGTTTTCGCTATAATGTGCCGTCGATAATTAAACCACGAAGGAAGTTCTGATTATGTTAGAGCGGATACGAGAAGGATCGCAGAGTTTTGCTGCGAAAGCCGTTCTGGTGCTGATTATTTTAACCTTTGCGTTAGCAGGGGTGGGTAGCTATGTAACCGGCGGTGCTGATACCACGGTGGCCGAAGTAAACGGCGCTGAAATAACACAAACGGAATATGACCGGGCATACGAGAATGAGCGTAGCCGATTGCAGCAACAATTTGGCGACATGTTCGATGCCATCAGTTCTGATCCTGGCTATATGCAGACTGTGCGCGCCAATGTCATGAATCAGTTAATTGAGCAGCAACTATTAGTTCAGTACGCTCAAAATAACGGCATGCGCATTTCTTCTGCCCAGGTAAAACAAGAAATTCGCGATATCCCGGCGTTTCGTACCGCCGGTCAATTCGACAATGACGTGTACCTGATGGCATTGCGTAATGCCGGCTACACACCGGAAAGCTTTGCCACTCTAATGCAAAGCGATCTATTACGTAGTCAGCTTTTACAGGCGCTGGCGGGTAGCGAATTTGCACTCGATTCTGAAGTGTTGGCGCTACTGCGTTTACAGCAACAAACGCGTTCAGGCGGTTATTTAGTTGCCCGTAATGCCGACTATGTCGATCAGGTTGAGTTGAGTGAACAGGAAATCACTCAATATTACGAAGATAACAGTCAGGCTTTTCAGGCGCCGGAGCGCATCCAGGTGGCTTATGTCGAACTATCTAAAGCTGATTTGATGGCTGATATCGATATTGCCGAGTCAGAAGTGCGCGAATTTTACGATAACCGCATTGACCAGTATCGTACCGAAGAAGAGCGCCGTATTTCACACATCCTGGTTGAACACTCAACCGATAATGCTGAGCAAAAAGCAGAACAGGCGCTGGCAGCACTGGAGCAGGGCGGTGACTTTGGCGATGTTGCGATGGAGTACTCTGATGACACCTTCTCAGCAGAAGTTGGTGGTGACCTGGAGTGGATTGAACGTGGCATGATGGACGAAGATTTCGATGCGGCGGCGTTTGCATTGGAAGAAGTCGGAGATATCACGGGTATCGTCGAGACCAGTTTTGGTTATCACATTATCAAGTTAACGGATTTGCGACCGGGCTCAGTGACTCCGTTTGAAGAGGTAAGGGGCGAGGTTCGTCAGCAACTGGTTGAGCAACAGTTAGAAGACCGTTACTTCCAGTTACAACAGGACTTAGCTGAAATCAGTTTTGAGCAACCTGACACACTGGAGCCGGCAGCGGAAGCTATTGGCGAGACCGTGCGTACCACCGACTTGTTTGCCCGAGAGCGCGCTCCAACGCCACTGAGTGATGATGTTATTCTGAATAATATCTTTTCTGAGCAATTGATCGATGAGCGCTTAAATAGCGATATCATCGAGACCTCGGACGATCGTTCGTTAGTCGTTCGTGTAGTTGACCACCAGCCGCAGCAGATTCGTCCGTTGGCAGATGTGCGGGCGCAAATTGAACGTCAGTTACGTACCGAAAAGGCGCAGCAGATGGCACTGGAACAAGCACAACAGTGGCAACAGCAGTGGTCTGAGGGTAGTAGCGAGTTAGACGATCAAGTGGTTTGGTTTGACAGCATCGGTATGAGTTCGCAAGAACACCCTCGTGGTGTGCTGCAGAACGTTTTCCGGATGGCACCTAAAGCCGGTGAAGAGCCTGCGATGCAGGCAGTCGAGTTGCCAAATGGTGATGCGGCAGTTATTGCACTGACCAATGTTACTGAAGGTAATGCAGAGTTGGGTGAGCAATCTCAGCAAGTACGTGAACAGCTGAGCAACCGCCAGGCACAAATCATGCTACAGGCGTTCATTGATACGCTGAAGCAGGACGCTGATATTATCCGTATAGATAATTAGGCGAAAACAGCCTCAATAGCTACAAACGCCCCGGCTTTCGCCGGGGTTTTTTTTGGGGCACAGCGCCCCGTCAGTGCGTTCATCCGCAGGTGATGGGGGGCTCAGGCCCGTCCGTGCGGTCATCCTTAGGCGATGGGTGGCTCAGCCCCGCCCGTGCGTTCATCCTCAGGCGACGGGTGGCTCAGCCCCGCCGTTACGCTCCCTGCGGTCGCTAAACCGGCGGGTACTTACGATCTTCCATGGCTTCGTTGCAACGACAGAGCCATTTCATTTTTATCGTTTAACGGTTGAATTCTTTTTAGGGATTTACGCAAAATAGCATTCAATGCGATGAGGCTCGCTCGGCTGTTTAATCATGGCAGATCGTGTGTAACCGCCGGTTTAGCGACCGAAGGGAGCGCACCGGCGGTGCAGAACCACCCGCCGCCTGAGGTGTGCGCACCGGCGGGGCAGAACCACCCGCCGCCTGCGGGTTTGCGCACCGGCGGGGCAGAACCACCCGCCGCCTGCGGGTTTGCGCACCGGCGGGGCAGAACCATCCGCCGCCTGGGGGTTGCGCACCGGCGGGGCAGAACCACCCGCCGCCTGGGGGTTCCTTTCGAAACCACGGAGCTATTAATACAACGAGGGCAGCTCGTCGCGTCGATGTTTAGGTTCTTTTTCCAACGCTCTTCGCAAGCTTTGATACAAGGTCTTGCCGCCTGTCCATTTGGGCTTGCTGGCACTGAATAATGATTGCTGCAGTTGGTTCAGTTGTTGTTTTAGCTCGTCGTCAACTTGATTACCCTGTGCGATCCAGCGTGCCAAATCACCCAGTGCGACCAGGCGTTTATTAAAGCGCTGCTGTGCCCACTTGCGCAGGAATTCATCTGCTTTACGGGCGTGGTTGTCGGCACAGGCTTTCTGGAAGTTACGCCATTGCTGATTGTCGGTTAGCGGTTTCTCTGTACTACGGCGGTTTGGCACCTCCGTTGGTTGACGCTTTTTGCGGCGCCAGAACCACGCCAGGTTGCCCAGCAGTGATATAACCAATAATGCCGCCAGTACGCTAATAACACGCTGACCAGCGGACTCTGTGAGCGTGTCTTTTTGATTCTGCGCTGAGCCGGCCTGATCATCTTTAGCAGGAGTCTCAGTTTTCGGCTCTGGCTCTGCCTGCGAGTCTGTATCACTCAGCTTGTTAACAACCCCATTAACCGTCAGGTTGACAGCGTCGGTACGGGCAATATCACGTTGACCCCGCTTGGTATTAAACCATGGGATCTCAAGTGCAGGTAATTGCAGACTGCCCGGTTCATTGGGAACCACTGCATAACTCATGGTTTTTTGGGCAATGGTTACGCCGTTGCGGACAAATTGGTCTGTTTTTTCGTTGTCTGGATAAACCCTTACAGAATCGGGGAATTGCGGTTGAATTGCCGGCAATTGCTCGGGCTTCACACCAACAGCAGTTAATTGGTAACTCAGCGTAATGGGTTCACCTACATCGATGCTGGATTTTTCCGGCGTCAGTGATTGCGAAATAGTGACTAATTCACTAGGCAACCAATGGCCCTGCCAGTTTGCCGGTACCGGCTTGACCTGTACCGAAACCGTTTTACCGATAGTACTTACCGGCTGTGTATTGGAGAAGGATGAGAAAATAGAGCGCTGTCCTTCGGCATAGACCTCACCATCGAACCGTGCGCCCTCAATGTCAAACTCCCCCGACTTGTTGGGGGTTATCTGGTAGGTTCGTTGATAAACCTTATAACGCCGTCCATTGAGCATTTTCGTGGACTCTTCGTCAGAACCTATCTGACGAATGTCAGCATGCTCCATTTTCGGCGGCATCAAGTTACCTTTATTTAAATCTGCCGCCAGATAAAGCCGCACAATATAGGTAAATGGTTGTTGCAGGAATACCGACTGACTGTCTAGGGTGCTTTCGATAAAGGCGATTTTATCCGAGCGGGAACTGGTGTCACTCCCTGCAGGTAGCACCTCCACAGTGATTGGTTGCGATTGTGCGCCATCCATCATAATCGCCGGAATGGTGTAGTCACCTTGTTGTCTGGCAATTAGCACGGTGGTAAAGCGCGTTAATTTACTCAGGTCACCATTGACGATAGATGTTTGTCGGCTGACTGAGGTACGACCGACGATAAAATCACTGAGTAATTGCTGTGGCTGAAAGGCTGAACTGTCGACATCATCATTAAAGGTTACCGTCAGCACAAAAGATTCATCGACGATAACCGGATTTTTGTCGACCGAGGCTTCGATAGTAGTGACCTGAGCGTAGGCCGGTGTAGCACATAAAGTACCAAACAGGGTACTGACACTAAGCAGTATAAAGCCGGTTAGTTGCTTTATCGACCTTACCATTTTTGTTTTACTCCCTCGGGTTGTGATGCCCGCCGTTGATTCCGTCGTTGGCTTTCCAGTAACATTTTATTGCGCAGCAGAATACTCGGGTCGTCCGGAATACGGTTCATCCATTGCTCCAGTTGCTGCGCGCGTTCAGGGTCAATATCGTCAGCAAATTGAGTCTGGCTATTACGTTGTTGCTGTTGCGGGCTAGGATCTTGTTGACCGTCTTGTTGCGCCTGTTGCTCGCGATTTTGTGGCTGTTGTTGCTGCGGTTTTTGTTCGGCTTCGCCTTCTTGCTTGCCGTCGTCTGACTGATCTTGTTGTTGGCTTTGCTGCGATTCGCCTTGTTGACCCTGATTATTGCCGGCATCGTTATTTTGGTTTTGGTTATCCTGATTCTGGCCCTGTTGCTGGCGGCTGTCGTCTTGCTCCTGCTCACCATCCTGCTGGTCGTTTTCGCCCTGTTGTTGCTGCTGTTGCTCCTGTAAAAGCTCGTCCATTAATGCTGAATTTTGTTCGGCTTCGGTCCAGTTTGGTTTTTTATCCAAAGCGGTTTGATAGGCTTCTTTAGCGGCTTCAAACTGTTGCTGTTGTGCCAGCGCATTACCGCGGTTATACCAACCCTCGGCGCTGTCGAGTTGGGCAAAACTGTCCGCGGCGGCGCTATAATCACCAGCGCGGTATTGCGCTACGCCGCGGCGTAGTGGGTCTCGACTAAGTTCAGCCGCTGCCTGATAATCCTCTTGCATTAACAGTTGCTGCGCCTGCTGCGATTGATTAAGCCACCAGGACGGCGCACTTTTTTGCTCTTGCGCTATAACCTGAGTTGACGTCATGGACAGCAACGGTAACAGAGCCAGCGCCAACCATGTGCCTAAACTGCCGCCGCGACGCCAGCTAAACAGCATAATGGGTATCAGTAGCAATGCCAAAAAAGGGCCGTTGTCGCGCCACTGGTCACCTTGTTGCTGTTGGTCTCCGTCCTTGCCTTCCCGAGTCAACGGCGGTTGCTGAACAAATTGGGCAATATCGCTATTGTCGGCACGCACGGTTTCATAAATCCCGCCCGTTAAACGTGCTAAATCGCTTAAACGTGACGGTACTAATTTGGCGATTACCGTTTGTCCAAAGCGGTCTTTAAGCAGGTTGCCGTCGCTGTCGCGGATTGGCGCGCCTTGCTCGGTGCCAACGCCAAGTATCGAGACCCGGTGTGACTGTTGACGCAGGTATTGAGTCAAGGCATTGAGTTCACTGGTTGCTATGCCGTCAGTTAGCCAGTAGATGTCACCTTCGGCATAGCCGGCATTGCGTAGCAATTCGTCGGCTAACTTAAGCGCACGTAACGGCTCGCTACCTGAGCGCGGCATAATCTCCGGCGACAATGACGGAATTAAGTTTAGTAGGTTGTTATTATCCGCAGTCAGCGGGCTGATAATATACGCGTCGTCGGCATAAGCAATGAGACCGGTATCGCCATCCAGTCCGGACTTGACCAAATCCATGGCTTTGAAACGCAGCTGGGTTAAGCGGCTGGGTTGAATATCGGAGGCAAGTACAGAGGGCGACATGTCCATAATGACGACTTGTCCGGTCTCCAGCTGGTAAACGGGTTGTGGTAAACGTTCCCAGGTTGGCCCAGCCAGCGCGACCGAGCTAATCAGCCAAAATAGGCCCAGACGGTGGGCCGACCAGGGTGTTTGTTTGCCTCCTGAAGCAACTAACACCTGTGCCAAATGATTAGGCAGCCATTGATGCCAACCCGATTGTGTTTTTTGTATCACCAATAACCGCCAATAGAAAGCGGCCAGTGGCAACAGTGCCAATAACCACCAGGGGCGTAAAAAATGAAAGTCAGCCACGGCGAAGCCTCCATGGACGGTGATGCAACAACGCAATAACAATCATAACCAGTAATGCTGCGGCCAGAGGCCAGAAAAATAATGCCTGCCGCGGTCGCAACTGCTGTGGTGAGCCGGCAATTGGCTCTAACTCATCAAGCAGCTGATAAATTTGCTCAAGTTCTTCGGTGCTGCGGGCGCGAAAATAGCGGCCGCCGGTGGTTTCGGCAATCCGCTGCATTAGCGGCACATCCAGATCGCGACTTGGGTTAACCCGACGTTGGCCAAAAAAGCTGTCGACCACGACTTCTTCGGCACCCACGGCTATGGGATAAATACGCACGTCAAAAGCGTCGGCTAATTCTAATGCTTGATCCGGGGTTAGATTACCGGCGGTGTTCTGGCCGTCAGTTAATAAAACCAGCACCCGGTTGGTCTCTTCTTTACTTCGAAAGCGCTTTACCGATAAAGCGATAGCATCACCGATAGCGGTGCGCTCGCCCACCAATCCCAGTACCGATTCCTGCAACATTTGCCGAACTGTCTCACGGTCGTAGGTCATGGGGGTTTGCAAAAACGCCGTATCGGCAAAAAAGATAAGTCCTAGTCGGTCCCCCTCGCGGCGGCTGATAAAGTCGCCCAACACCGATTTAACCATAGTCAGCCGGTCGACGTTATCGCCGTCTAACTGCATATCGGCAATTTCCATGCTGCCGGATAAATCGACAGCCAGCATGATCTCACGGCCTTCGGAGCGCACCGGTAAAGGCTCTCCCAGCCATTGCGGCCTGGCGGCGGCTGCCAGCACTAACAGCCAACATAACGACAGCAATATCCACATCCATGGTTTAGTGCGCATACTGTGTTGCGCATTAGCCAGGCCGTTCAGCGAGGGTATGCGAATAGCCGATAATGCCGGTGAACCCGCCGGTAATAAATAGCGGATCAACCAGGGCAGGGGTAACAAAATAAATAACCATGGCCAGGCAAACTCAAACATGTTCACCTCGGTGTTGTTTTTTTGTCTGCGAGCGCGCCTGGCTGCGAACCTGCTTAATCCATTGCATCGCCACGTTCTTGTAGGCGTTGATAAGTTCATGATTGGCTGGCTGGTAAAGCAATTGATCGTGTTGTGTGACTAACTCCGCCGGCGCATCAATAAAAGTCAGCCAATCTTTACCATTAAGTTTGGCGATAGTTTGGCGGGGGAAGTAGACCAGAGCTACCCGCTTGCATAACAACGTAATATCACTGGCTGACGGACGTTGTAGCTGTTGTAATTTAGCTAACGCGATGCGTTGTGGCTTTCGTGCCCGATGTTGACGCCACAACCACCACAATACAACAGCGACAACGACCAGTATAACCATGCCAATGGCAACAACAGGCCAGGCCGGCGGCCACCAACTGGCCGCGCCGGGCTCGACGATATCGTTGAGTTGTTGTAAAGATGCCTGTTGCATGAATCGACTACCTATATCCTGTAACTGTTAACGCAGAGATTGCCATTGTTGCTCAAGTGCCTCGGCACTGCTGACATAGGTCAGCGCTAAACCATACTGTTCGAATTGCTGTTGCTGATGTTGCTGACGTTGTTTAGCGTTATCGTGATAACGTTGCCGCTGGCGTGAGTCGGCCAAATTGATTTGTGCTTGCTGAAGGCCGTCAAATACCGCTAATGGCTGACTGGAATAGCCCGCCGGCAATTCACACTCCATCGGATCATACAGGCAGAAACAACGCACCGAATTACGTCGGTTAAGACGCGCTAACAGCTCAAGTAGTTCCTCATCAATGTAGCGAAAATCGCTAATGATATTGATTAAACTGCCGGGCTTGACCAGCTGCTGTAAGCGCCGCAAGGAGTCCGCTAACGGTGCGTCATGCGGACGCTGTTGCTGTTGCCAACGGTGGTAACTGTCTTTGTGAATGTCGACAGCACTGTGTAATAAGTGTAAAACACCCGCCTGCCGGGCTGCCGGTTTGTGTTCGCGGTGCATCCAGCCATTGCTGATGATACCGCCAACCCGGTCACCACGCTGTTGTGCCTGCCACGCCAGAGCAGCGAGTAAATGACAGCTCTGCACGGACTTGAACAACAGCTGGCTGCCAAATAATTGGGTAAGCGCCAGGTCGGCAACTAAAAATACCGGCCGTTCTTTTTCTTCCCGATAAAGCTTGGTGTGTGGTTTGCCCGTGCGTGCCGTTACCCGCCAGTCGATCGAGCGAATATCATCACCAGCCTGATAGTGACGGACTTCGTCAAACTCCATACCGCGGCCGCGAGTTTTACTCAGCAACGGGCCACTTTGGCTTACCGCCGGCAGGTGGCGACGATGCTTGGCGAAAGCCGGCAGCTTTGTCCGGTAATACATAAGTTCCTGTATACCCGGCTGCAAACCATCACTGTGGAGTTTATCCAGCCAAAACCGAGACTGCTCAAGCGACAACATAGTTAGGGTGCCGGCACCAATGTCACGATCTTATCGATCACTTGGTCCGGTGTTACGCCATCGGCTTCGGCCTGGTAGCTAATAATAATACGATGCCGCAAACAGTTGTGCACGACACTATTGATATCGTCCGGCGTAACAAAGTCACGGCCATCCAGCCAGGCACTGGCGCGAGCACAACGTTCCAGCGCAATGGTGGCCCGTGGGCTTGCCCCATAGGCTATCCAACGTGCTAATTCGCTATCGTAATTGGCCGGCTGACGCGTCGCTATTACCAGTTGCACCAGGTAGTTTTCTACCGCGTCATCCAGGTAAATTTGCATCACCTGCTTACGGGCAGCAAACAGTTGTGCCTGGGTTAACGGCGTTGGCATTGCTTCTTCACCTTCAATCACCTCGCCACGCGTTAAACGGAGAATTTTTTGCTCGGTTTCCGCGTCAGGGTAGTCGAGCTTCAGGTGCATTAAAAAGCGGTCTAACTGTGCTTCTGGTAAGGGATAGGTTCCCTCTTGCTCCAGCGGGTTTTGTGTTGCCAATACCATGAATAAGTCCGGCAGCGGGTAGCTACGCTGGCCGACGGTGATTTGCCGCTCGGCCATAGCCTCGAGCAGTGCTGACTGCACTTTCGCCGGCGCCCGGTTAATTTCATCAGCCAGAATCAAATTATGGAATAACGGCCCCTGCTGAAATTCAAAGGTCCCATTTTCGGGGCGATAGATATCAGTACCGGTTAAATCGGCGGGTAATAAGTCCGGCGTAAACTGTACGCGGTGGAAGTCGCCTTCGATACCTTTAGCCAGCGCTTGTACCGCTCGAGTCTTTGCCAAACCAGGCGGACCCTCGACCAATAAGTGGCCATCCGCCAGCACGGCGAGCAGCAAATTACGGGTAAACTCGGGCTGACCCAATACCTGACGGTCGAGAAACTCATGTAATGCGTTAAATTGTGAGGCGGCCATGGGACTCCTGCTTACTGTTTGTACCCTCTACTTATGCTATTTTTGGGGTAGTCATTAAATTTTTAAAGTCATAGATAGTAACACTTTAAACAAAACGATGGTTTTAATCTGCAGGATAAACCGCTAGAATTTGTAACAAAATCTATTGTGGTCAGACCAGTATTGGCTTGGCCTTAATCATATTGGAGAAAAGCTATGGCAGCAACACAAGCGTTGCGTACCCCAAATGGGGATAGAATCGCGATCGTCGCAGGGTTGCGAACCCCGTTTGCACGGCAGGCGACCGATTACCACGGCGTGCCGGCGGTCGACTTGGGCAAAATGGTGGTGCAGGAATTAATTAACCGCACAGGCATTGACGCGGCATTAGTAGAGCAGTTGGTATTTGGGCAGGTTGTACAAATGCCGGAAGCGCCAAATATTGCCCGCGAAATCGTTTTGGGAACCCAGTTGCCCGTTGATGTTGATGCCTACAGCGTGAGCCGCGCCTGTGCGACCAGCTTTCAAACCACGGTTAACGTCTTAGAAACCATGCTGGCCGGTAACATTACCGTGGGTATTGCCGGTGGTGCCGATTCTTCCTCGGTGCTGCCCATTGGCGTCAGCAAAAAGCTGGGACGGGCGTTAGTGGACCTGAATAAAGCCAAAAGTCTGGGCCAACGGCTCAGTATTTTGCGCCGCTTAGGCTTAAAAGACTTGTTGCCGGTGCCGCCTGCGGTCGCCGAATACAGCACCGGCCTGAGTATGGGGCAAACGGCTGAGCAAATGGCTAAATCTCATCATATTTCGCGCGAAGCGCAGGACCAGCTGACCGTAGATTCGCATCAAAAGGCGCATCAGGCATGGGAAGCCGGCTGGTTAGATGCTGAAGTGATGACCGCTTATCCTGAGCCCTATAAAAAGCATATTAGCCGCGATAACAACGTGCGCGGCGATAGCCAAATCGACAAACTGGCGAAATTAAAGCCGGTTTTTGATCGCAAGCATGGCACGGTAACTGCGGCTAATAGTACGCCGCTGACTGATGGCGCATCCGCGGTTATGTTGATGACCGAAAGCCGCGCCAAAGAATTAGGCTATGAGCCGTTAGGTTACATCCGTAGTTATGCCTTTAGTGCGATTGGCGTCGAAAAAGACATGTTGATGGGACCTTCCTATGCTACGCCGATAGCGCTTGACCGTGCCGGCATGACGCTGGCGGATCTGGATTTGATCGATATGCACGAAGCCTTTGCTGCGCAAACCCTGACTAACATGAAAATGTTTGCCAGCAAGACGTTTGCACAACAGAACCTGAATCGTAGCGAAGCCATTGGCGAAATTGATCCGGCTAAATTTAACGTCTTGGGCGGCTCGATTGCTTATGGCCATCCGTTTGCCGCAACGGGTGCGCGAATGATTACACAGATGCTACACGAACTACGCCGTCGAGGCGGTGGTACCGCACTGACAACGGCTTGTGCTGCCGGTGGCCTGGGTGCTGCAATGATTTTGGAGAGTGAATAATGAGCGAACAGAATGCATTCTCATTAGAAATTAGAGATAACGGCGTTGCGGTCATCACCATTGATGTACCGGGTGAGTCCATGAACACCCTAAAAGACACCTTTGCTGATGAAGTAGGCCGGCTGATGAACCAGCTGGAAAGCAACAGTGATGTTAAGGGTGTAGTGTTTATCAGCGGCAAACCGGGCTCGTTTATTGCCGGCGCGGATATTAACATGATCAACGATTGTGACACGGCTGCCGATGCCGAGAGTTTGGCGCGCAAAGGACAGGCCATGTTTGATCGTATTGAACAGCTGAAGGTTCCGGTCGTAGCCGCGATTAACGGTGCCTGCCTGGGCGGTGGACTTGAGTTAGCAATGGCTTGTCACGTGCGTGTGGCTACTGACAACAGTAAAACCCAACTGGGTTTGCCCGAGGTACAGCTGGGGCTGCTACCGGGCTCTGGTGGTACTCAGCGTTTGCCACAGTTAGTTGGTGTGCAGCAGGGTATTACGATGATGTTAACCGGCAAGCAATTGCGTGCGAAACAGGCGCAAAAAGCCGGTTTGGTTGACGAGGTCGTGCCTGAGTCGATTTTGCTGGACGCGGCGATTAAGCATGCGTTAAAAGCAAAACCGAAAGCGAAAAAAGCGCAGCTGAAGGGTATTAGTAAAGTATTGGAAGCTACCTCCTACGGCCGCAATATTATTTACAAAAAAGCGTCTGAACAGGCACAGAAAAAAGCCCAGGGTAATTATCCGGCCATCGATAAAATTATCGATTCGGTGCGTGCAGGCGTAGAAAAAGGCCGCGAAGCCGGTCTGGATAAAGAGGCCCGCAGCTTTGGTGAGCTGGCTATGACGCGTGAATCCTTCCAGTTGCGTCAGATCTTTTTTGCCACTACCGAAATGAAAAAAGAAACCGGCGCTGACGGTGTTAAGCCCGCAGATATTCATCGTGTCGGTGTACTCGGCGGCGGCTTAATGGGCGGTGGTATTGCCTATGTAACTGCTGCAAAAGCGGGCTTGCCGGCACGCATCAAAGATATCTCGCATGAGGGCATCACCCATGCGCTGCATTACAGCTATGAACGGTTAAACAAAAAGGTTAAACGCCGTCATATGCGTCGCGCCGAGATGGAACACACCATGTTGTCGCTTAGCGGAACACTGGACTACTCTGGCTTTGAGCGTGTTGATGTTGTTATTGAAGCGGTATTTGAAGATCTTGATCTTAAGCAGAAAATGGTTGCTGATATTGAGCAAAACGCAAAACCAGAGACCATTTTTGCCACCAACACCAGTTCGTTGCCGATTACGCAGATTGCTGCCAAGGCGCAACGACCAGAGAATGTGATTGGTCTGCATTACTTCTCGCCGGTCGACAAAATGCCGCTGGCGGAAATTATCACGCACGAAGGCACGTCAAACGAGACCATAGCGACAACCGTTGCCTTAGCCAAAAAGCAGGGTAAGACG
>Ga0208813_1000128_pt1 | contig 72595 bp, 62 predicted proteins | sample MalvireepMed_904_FD_184250 | JGI IMG/M metagenome (GOLD analysis project Ga0208813, IMG submission 184250) | Marine viral communities from the Global Malaspina Expedition - Malaspina viral metaG DeepMed_904 (SPAdes) (version 2) | ecosystem: Environmental > Aquatic > Marine > Oceanic | place... | reverse complement strand
ATAGCAGTTTCGCTCGCGCGGAGAAAATTGCGATACTGAGAAAAAATCGATCGCAACCATCTTAAATGGTTTCAAACTAAGAACATACCCAAGACAATTTATTAAAAATTAGTTTTCACACAGTCTGGGCACAAAACCGACCTCAGTCTCTAACTCATTTTTGTCCAAAAACAGGTTAGGCTAAATGCTCTATTGGCCGCTTTAGACGAGAAATATTCATCCAGCATAACTTGCCAATTCTCACTTGTAAGCAATAACCCAAAGGTTTTCATCTCCAAAAAGAAAGACCTCCCTTTGTCTTTCGTATTGATAGCCTATATAAACTAAGAGTCTTAAATTTAGTTTAGTCATTATTCGATTTTTCGGGTAGAAACTTATAACCATTGATCATTGCTGAAACCAGCCCTGATTTTTCTCTTTGTTCAGCAACGATAACACCTAGTATATGCAATGGAATAAGTATTATTAGGGCATAAAATGCGTATACATGAGCAGTGATAATGGGGGATCGAAATTCTCTAAGATCCTTATAACGTTCATCGTCAACGTTAACTTTTGAATAAGGCTTGATTACATCAAGTTGAGTATCGTCAACCGCAATGCTTTTAACAAAGTGCTGTCCTAACGGTGGGTAGTAAATATCAGTCCCTGCCAGAATTAAGCCCGTCGCCATTTGAATTGTCATTGCTATCAGCAAAGCTAATACCATGAGCTTCCCTATTGGGTTATGGCCTGTGTACACTTGTTTGGGAGAGCGTCTGAATTTAGTTAGTTCCTTCTTATACCCTTTCATAAATGGCAGAGTTTGTGACCACATGTCATTCGACGAACCAATAAAACCCATAACCAGCCGAATGATAAGGTTTATGGCAAAAATGTAACCGATAGTAACATGTATGGTTTTAAGCATTATTTTGGCGTCCACCGTTACTCCAAGTGTTTTTCCATTAAAGATGATTAAGCCGATCACTATTAGTAAGCTAATTGTGATGACGTTTATCCAGTGAAAAAGCCTGATGCTTTTAGGCCACACATAAGTAAGTGTTCTAGTTTTGTTCATAACATTTCTCCTTTTCCAGAGATTGCGTAACTTATAAATGGCCTGTTTCGGTGATAGTTGTTGTCCAATACCTAATTTTTATGGTTGTAAATAGTAACTTTAGTTCTTCTTTAAGCTTTTCTAATTCACATTGCTCAATAACTACTTCAAACTTCAGCATATCTTTGTAGCCTCTAACTTGTTCCTCTAAGCTAAAAGCACTATGTTTCTTGCTGTATCCCATGATCGGGAAAATGTTGAAGCCGGATGCTATATCACTCAGCATTAATTGGTCGATAACATCATCCTTGTGCTTCTTAGGGACTATGAAGGTAAAAACTAATGATGAACTAAACATTGCGCTGCTCCAATAAACGATACCAGATTGGTAATAAATAGAGTGTTGTTGCCGTTGAAGTCAGTAAGCCTCCTATAACAACTATAGCAAGCGGTTTTTGTATCTCAGCTCCCGGACCTGAAGCAAACGCTAAAGGTATTAGGCCAAACATTGCAGTGGTCGCGGTCATAAGTACTGGACGCAGCCTTCTTCGAGAGCCATCTACTACACGTTCAGTGATATTAGATATAGTGGTTCTGCTCTGTTCGAAATAACTAACCATAACGATACCATTGAGTACTGCAACACCAAGTAATGCAATAAAGCCAACTGATGCAGGAATTGATAAATATTGTTTAGATATTAGTAACGCAAAAACCCCACCCATTAAGGCGAATGGGATGTTACAAAGAATCAAACTTGCTAAGGATACAGAGCGAAAAGTTGTAAATAAAATCACAAAAATTAAGATCAAAGCTAAAGGAACAACGATAATTAAGTTCTTCATTGCTCGTTGCTGATTTTCGAACTCACCACCAAAAGTTACGGAATAGCCGCTAGGAAGCGACAACTCAGAGTGAACTTTAGCTTGTAACTCTTCAACAAAACTTACCACATCTCTGTTTTCAACATTGGTTGTAATTGAGACAAAACGTTTACCTCGTTCTCTTTCGATCAGTAAAGGTTCTTGTTCTACCTTAATGTCAGCGACGCTCTCTAGAGGTAAAATGGTATTATCAGGCATTAAAACAGATACTTGTTTCAAATCATTTATTGAGCCAATCTGACTTGCTTTGTGCTTCGACGAAGCACCGAAAACAATAGGCGTAAATTTATTAACGGTAACTAGTTTAGATATTTGTGAGCCTTCAAGTTGTGGCTTTAGAAAATCAGTTAATGCTTTAGTGGTTAAACCAAATTGATGAGCTATTTCAGGTTTTAATGAAATGCGAATGTATTTTCCACCCTCTATCAATGCTGTTTGTATGTCTTGACTACCAGATACTTGGCTTACTAACACTTTCATTTTTTCAGCGATATTTGCTAATTCTTGGACTTTATCCCCAAAAACTTTTATTGATACATCGCCTGTAGTGCCAGTTAGCATTTCAGTTACCCGCATTTGAATAGGTTGAGTAAAATTCGTGTTCATACCGGGGTAATTTGATAATACGTTGCGTATATCTTCGATTAGCTGTTGCTTGGTATCAAAGCGCCACTCATTTTGAGGCTTCAACTCCATGAATATATCCGTTTCATTTAGGCCCATAGGATCTAGGCCAAGCTCATCTGATCCAGTTCTGGCTACAATTTGAAGTATTTCAGGTACTTGTTTTAGTAGTGCTTTCTCTACTTGGGTATCAATATTTAGAGAGGATTGCAGGGTAATAGATGGCGACTTTTCTAGTTGAACAATGATGTCTCCTTCATCCAACGTAGGCATAAAACTTTTCCCCAAACTTACAAAGGCAAAAATGCTTGTGATCAACACCAAAAAAGCTATCGATGATGCTGATTTAGGTGAATTAATAACGCTTAATAGCGACTTTTTGTACTGTATTTGTAATGATTTGATGAAGCTAGGCTCACTCGCTTCATTTGATTTCAGTATCATTGAAGCTAGCACCGGGATGCAAGTAAACGCTAAAACTAGCGCAGATAACATCGCAAAAACAATCGTCAATGCAACAGGCGTAAACAGCTTCCCTTCTAACCCTGAAAGAGTTAATAGAGGGGAAAAAACAATAACGACAATTAATGTTCCTGATACAGTTGGCACAGAAACTTCTTTACATGCTCTATAAATAACATGCAGCTTAGGAAGTTTGCTGTTTTCTGAAAGCCTATTTACAGTATTTTCAACAACGACAACAGATGAATCAACAAGCATACCAATAGCAATAACTAAGCCTCCTAAACTCATTAAATTTGCTGATATGGAAAAATGGCTCATTAATATAAAAGTGGCAAGAGCTGCCACCGGCAAGGATATAGAGACAATTAGTGCCGCTCTAAAGTTGCCAAGAAATAAGGCTAGCAATATGATAACGAGTACTACAGCTTGAACTAATGCATTTGTGATGGTTTCAATAGCAGTACTAATCAAATTAGATCTGTCATAAAAGACATTGATACTAGTGCCACTAGGTAGTGAGCGCTCTAGTTCTAAAAGTTTTTCTTTAACTGAACTTACTACTTGATCGGTATTACTGTTTTTTAGCGCAATAACTAAGCCTTGTACGGCCTCTTCACCATTATGTGTCACTGCACCATAACGTATTAAACTTCCTTCGTTGATTGCTGCAACATCGGCTAACCTGATTATTCCTTGTTGGTTGTTTTTTATAACTAACTGACGTATATCATCAATTTTTTCAAATTGTCCTTGTGTTCGAACAACAAAATTGTCGTTACCTTTGTTTATTCGGCCAAGTCCTCCATTTAAATTGTTAGCTATTACGGCTTGTTCAATATCACTAAAAGAAACGTCTAGTGATTCCATTTTCAAAGTAGTTGGTGTTATTTCATATGTTTTTACATAGCCGCCTAAACTGTTTACATCTGCGACGCCTTCAACTGTTCGAAGAATCGGTCTGATCTGCCAGTCCAAAATATCACGTCGCTGTTGAAGGCTTAAGTTTGGATTATCAACTGTAAACATAAAAATTTCACTTAGAGGCGTACTCATAGGAGCAAGACCACCAGAAATACCCTCTGGGAGTTCAGCCCAAATATTCATCAGCCTTTCATTTACTTGTTGTCTCGCCCAATAAATATCAGTGCCTTCTTCAAAATCAAGTGTAATATCAGTAATAGAATATTTTGTGGTTGAACGAAGAATCTTTTGAGATGGAATACCGAGTAACTCTGTTTCGACAATACGTGTAATTTGAGTTTCTATTTCCGAAGTTGTCATTCCCGGTGCTTTTAAGACGATTTTTACTTGGGTAGGAGAAATGTCGGGAAAAGCATCAATTGGCAAATTAAACCAAGCGTTGACTCCTGCAGCAGTCACGAGCAAAGTCAAAATAGTAATAAAAATTCGTTGAATAAGAGAAAACCTGATCACCGCACTTATCATCGTTTATTCTCCCAGCCCGAGAAATAGACCTTGGGCAATGCTAACAAAGGAGCTAAGTACTTCGGCTTGAGGTGTTAGATTGTCAGATTGAACAATGTAGCTATCATTCTCATTGCCAATAATAATGACCTTAACTAAGTTTATTTCTTGTCCTCGTTTTACTGCAACATAGCTTTTGTTATTGAGTTCGAATAATGACTGGTGAGGGACTTTAATACCTTCAATTAAAACGATAGGTGTTAGTAACAGTTGTTGCCCGAGTTTAAGCTCACACGATGAGTCGAAACTACTCCATACTGTTTGCTTATAACGGCTGATTGTTTCGTCAACATTTTCTACTTTTAGTATGCAATTATCTTCAGTTTTAAATGAGTTAACATTTTTTACATTGCTAGCTAATAGCGAAGATTTTACAAAAACATTATGGGAAGGAATTATTTCAAAAAGGTATGGTGATTGTTCGTTCGTATACTCAAGTTGACCATTAGAAGGACTGATTATAAAAATATCGCCGTTCTTATCGATGGCTAATTGTTGTAGTGCATGGCTTAAGTGTTCAAAACTTAACTTTGCTTGAAGATAGGTTTTGTTGATGTCTAACCATTCAGCACTTTTTATCGTTTTCGAATTTGCATAATTTTTAACAGACTCAAGATGCTTCTTACTTTCTAAAAGTATTGATTTACTGGCATCTATTTCTTCTAAGAAGTGATTTACTTCTGGCCCTTCTATTCTAGCTACTTTTTGTCCTTTACTTACCTTAACACCCGGATTGTATAAAAAAGATATTTGTTGCGGTGTAAAAGGCAGTTGTACTTTGAAACTGGATTTAGGTTTGAAGGATACTTCTCCAAGCACTTGCTCTATCTCCATACTGTCAACCCGATGTACGGTTTGGAACTTATGTTTAAAATTTCCCAATTGTGAAATGGCGATCACTGAATTGGTGACTTGTTCAGCTTGAATATGCATGCTTAAAACAGTTAACAACATTGACGCTATTAATGAGAATAATCGATATGAGGTTGCTATCATTTGTTACTGACTCTTGTTAGGCTAACTGGGATAGTTGCCTTGAATGGTTTGTAAAGTGAAGTTACCTTACAAATAATGTTTAGTTTTTACGTCAGGCATGTGTTGTAGATTCATGAGACAAATGTCCCATAGACTTTTTAACTGGTTGATTTTAAATGAAAGATAAATCGATAGCGGTGCTTCTAGCTATAATAATGGTACTCAATTTTTTTGATGTAATTACTGATATTTCTTTAGGTGTTCCAACTTGGCATATTGTCGAAGAAAGCTTGATTGTTTTAGCTTCAGCGATTGGTTTTGTTTTTTTGGTTCGAGATATTTCAAACCGCACAAAGCGTATTAAACAGTTGAAAAGTGAATTAGATAAATCGGGCATTCAACTAAAAAATATTTCGGAAGAAATGAAGCGCGCTCGTATAAAGTACAGTGAAGTCATAAATGAACAGTTTAATCAGTGGAGACTGACAAAAAGTGAACAAGAAGTTGCTATGTTAATGCTGAAGGGATTGAGTTTTAGAGAAATTAGTGGTGTAAGAGATACCAAAGAAAAAACAGTTCGTCAGCAGGCTTCTAGTATATATGTCAAAGCGGATGTAGAGGGGCGACATGAGTTTTCAGCTTGGTTTTTAGAAGACTTCATGGAGCCAGACAGTACACTAGAGTAGAGTAGTCATCCTTTATCTTACCTACTATTATCTAGAAGATAAGAACACTTTAGCTTATGTAAAGTTGAATAATCTAAAAGGCATAGGCTTAACTTGAAATAATGGCCGTTTTTGACAAAGAGCCGCAATTCGCCTCTGAAACGTTTTTGTCCACAAATGAGTTGTGTGCAGAGCTAATCTATATGCTTAATATGACTTGATGCTTCTATCAAACAAGTAACATTCAGATACCAAAGGAAAGCATGACTGTATCAACGGATTTTAAAGCTTTATTAAGTAACCTTCAGATAAAAGATCAGGGGCAAATTGGGAAGCGATATCGAAGTATTACTCGTGCTCTGAACCGAGAATTTTGCAATAGTGAGTCCAAGGTAGTCAATTCGGAGCAAGTTGGCTCCTATGGTAGAAAGAGCGGTATCAACGGCATATCTGATTTGGATATGTTATATTTGCTTCCTGATAGCGATTGGAGTCGTTTTAAAGATAACCAGTCTTACCTTCTGCAAGTCGTTCGCAATGCAGTCCGTAAAGTTTACAAAAATACAGGTATACGTGGCGATGGTCAGGTAGTGGTGGTCAAATTTAAGGACTATGTAGAGTTTGAAGTCTGTCCAGTATTTCGGCAAAGTGTCACTCTATGATAAGAACCTGGAAAGTCTGCTCATTAATTTTCCCAATTTAAGCGTAATTAAAGTCAGGGTTACAGAAGACAATCGGCCCGATAGAGCTGAAAAATGGCTGAACGCGGTTTTGAAAAAGGTTAAGTAAGCTTTACCTCTATGAATAATTGTTGTTATAGGAGTCTCAACTCAGGTTTTAATATCACTAAACTTTAAAAAGAGGATAAAGTTGTTGCGCGATCTATTTGATAATGAAGATGAATTTAGCTAGCTTAGGGTGTTGCTTGTCATATTTTTAGAAGGAACTATCGATGAAGTTTGTATTTGTAGATGCTGAGAATGTTGGGGTGAAAGGAATTAAGAAAATGAAAGCTGCCCTGACTGATAAGGTTTTTGTTTTTTCCAAATCGAATGGAATTAAGCAGCATTGTGAAAAGGAGTTGTTTCATCACCTGTCTGATTATCCCAGTGGTCAGAACCAAGCGGATTTCTATATTATTTCTTATTTGTCTCGAGTACTTTCAATGTTGGATCAGCAGCTTCTTACTGCATCTCACTTTGAACTGTTTAGCAATGACGAAAATCTAATTTTAGCCTTTGATTTTCAATGTAGAAAGTTAGGGGTAAAGTCCAGAATCGTGAGGACAAATGAAGATGTTGTAGTGCCTATTGTTGCAAATGTAGAAACTAATACCGTATCTGCGGAAGAAAAAATATTTGCAGCGTTAGAATCACCGAAAAACCTAGATCCTGGTTTCCAGGAGCAGTTAGGTTTATCTCGACAAGCTTTTACTAGAGCAGTGAATACACTTTCTAAAAATAATAAAATTAAGCGCTCTGAGGGAGATAAGAAAAAGTGGGTACAATGTTGCTAGTAGCTTAATTAAATATTAGTTAGTGGTAGCTAGACTATACTTGCTTTGAATCCCCCAAATTTGTTGTCCCTTTTGAGGTTAGATTAATACCGCCAATATTGCCATGGAAGAAAGGGTGAAATTTGCATGCCGTAAATGTGGTGAGTTGCTCACCAAAGAATTAAAGATAGAATTGTTAAAACTTCGTGAAACACTCGATAACTTCGGTGAAGACTTGCTTCCCCGTGGGAACGCTTACAGAGTGATAAATTTGGTAATGGTCAGTGGATTATTAATTCTGCGGATATTACTTCGATGAAAGTCACCGATAACCATGTGCGTCTGAGTGGATGAGAATGGACCTAATTTAGTATGCAAATCTTGTAAAAGTTGTGTCGCAACAGCCAAGCATGATTGTTGGATGGCGCGTTACGTAATTTTGTCATCTAGCGATACGCTTATGATTTCTTGATGTAATGTTTCAACTCATTAGCACATGTTGAAATGGCCTTGAAGATGAAATTGTAGAGTCGTTAGCTTGTCGAAAAATAAATCTCAGTGTTTTACTACTTTTTTATAAAGAACAAGTAATAATATTCCAGCGGTAAGAAAAATAAAAACACAAATGGGCAATGTAGAGGCATTGCTGGAATAATACCTTTTATTTTTGCTGAAAGGTGAATTGACGGCACATAACCAAAACCATAAACCAGCAAATATGCTAGCGAGTACCGCATATTCAATTGAGTATCATCAAGCATCGACAGAAAAGGGAAGTAGTAGAACAGGTTAAGCCCTGCAATATAGTAATTAACCTGAGATCGGTTTAAGCCATCGCCATCAATCCTGATTTTTCAGTGGTTGTGATGTTTAACGATGGCTTCTCTGGTTTTAGACAGTAAGCGATTAATCCACCGAGTAAGTTCAACATGAAACCATGTAGACTTCTGTGTCTAGAATGCTCTATCTGAGAGATGTTCTTTAGTTGGTCGTTGATGGTTTCAATGATGAACCGTTTAGACAACATCGCTCTGTCCCAAGCCGCTAATACCTTAGGTTTCATGTTCTTCTGTTGAGTGGTAACAAGGGTAATCCCGCCCTTTTTCAAATCGTCAGTAAGTGCCTTACTGATATAGCCTTTATCAGCATAAAGATTATCTAATAGCCCTTTTGACAGCTCCCGTACGGGCTTTCTGTCATCCGTATTAGCGGGCGTAAGTTTAGCTGCCACAATATCGCCAAGATGATTGGTAATAATGTGCAGCTTAAATCCATAAAACCAACCCATTGTTCCTTTACCCCTTGCCGCTGTTCCTTTGAATACCTTGTGTCTTGGTATGCGTAAGTTATGGCAGACTTTAATACTCGTAGAATCAATAAACTCAATACCAGTAGGCTCTCCTTTAACGTGGGTAAAGAAAGAACTTAGTGGTATGAGCACTGATGGCATCACTTCTAGAAATCGGGTGTAGCTGAGAAGTGTTGGAAAATCACTTTTGTAATAACGACAGATAATTCCCAAATAAAAATTTTTGAAATCACGTTGGTGAGACATATGGAAAGCGACAATGATGGTCATAATTTCGCTTTCAGACATTCGTCCTTTCCGGTTACGTTTCCTATCGCCACTTTCGAGTTGAAGTTTTTGCCATTGGGGTAGAAAAGCCTTACAAAAATCATCGACATGACAGAATAAGTCTACTAGTTTACGCATAGCTGGTTCCTCTTTGATTAATCTTTTTTGGTCGAAAGATCTGATCACGGAACCAGCTTTTAGTTCCCTTCTATTTTTATCCCGAGTTCAGGTTAATTAAGTTTCTTTGATTTTATAGTTAACGTATTGTTATTGGTGGCCTGCATTATTCAGTCATTTAATTTTACACATGTTGGTCATTCGCCCCAAGTAAATACCCTTCAATGCTTATTTGCATCATCTATATTTAAACCTCAAAGAGTCAGTAAAAGGACAAGAAAACCTACTTACAACCCTTTTCTTATCACTTTAAATTTATGTTGCTGTTTATGTGTAATTGATTGGAATCAAACAGATTAAACAGTAGCTATTAATTCCTAGCCACTCACAGTAAATGAACCGGACTGTTATTCTTAAGCTGGTTTTTGCATTGAATTTCAGGCGCAATTATTTTGTGTGAATAGATTTTTTAATTGAAAACATTGAATTTATAAAAGGACTTTCTGAGGGAGAAGTGGGGCGACTGATGGGGCTTGAACCCACGACAACCGGAATCACAATCCGGGGCTCTACCAACTGAGCTACAGCCGCCACTGAGATACACCTCGTTTGGTGTGGCGCGCATATTACATAATTAAGTTTAGCTTGTGAAGCCCTAAATTGAAAAAAGTAGAAAAAACTTACTTGCCTCAGAAAATTCAGAATCGTCACCTTGGTCAGCGGGCGTTCAGTTTTGCAGATTAGACTTGCGTTTTTTGTAATTAGGCAAATACTCATTTCTTAGTTTTGCGCGTAATTTAATGATTTTTTAACCAAAGATCATATATAATTTGTACAGCGTTATGCTAAAAATGAACTTCAGGAGAGAACATGGATACAATAATGAACTGGATCAACGAGAATTCAGGTTTAATCATACATTACGCCGTTCAGGCGGTTCTAGCGCTAATCATTTTCTTCATCGGTGGTCGCATCGCTAAATTCTGCGAAGGCTTAACCGAAAAAGCATTTGATAAAAAGAAAGTAGATAAAGCTGTAGGTTCATTTGTTGCTAGTATTGTCTATGCAATTGTATTTGCTGCAACAATCTTAATGGCACTATCTCAATTAGGTATTGAGACAACGTCATTCATTGCTATCTTAGGTGCGGCTGGTTTAGCAGTAGGTTTAGCATTGCAAGGTTCACTGTCTAACTTTGCATCAGGTGTTTTAATCATTTTACTTCGCCCATTCAAATCAGGTGACTATGTAGAAGCTGGCGGTAAAGCTGGCACAGTTAAGAAAATCGAAATTTTCTCTACAGAATTGCGTACACCTGATAACAAAGTAATTATCATGCCTAACTCATCAATTATGGGCAGCCCAATTACCAATTTCTCTCGTGAATCAACTCGTCGTATCGATTTAGTAATCGGTGTTGGTTACGATGCAGACTTAAAAGAAGCAAAAGCAGTTCTTAAATCAGTGTTAGATAAAGAAGAGCGCTTATTAAAAGACCCAGCATACACAGTAGCTGTATCTGAACTTGCAGATTCAAGCGTAAACTTTGTGGTTCGCCCATGGGTTAACTCAGCTGATTACTGGCCAACGTATTTCGATCTAATGGAAAACATTAAGATCGCATTAGATGATGCCAACATCACCATCCCATTCCCGCAAATGGATGTTCATTTGCATAAAGAAGACTAATAAGTCGAACTTAAAGTAGTAAAGGTTATTTTTTAATGAAATTAAAAGCTTTATCAATTCTAGTTGCAGCCTCAGCTGCAACTAGCGCATTCGCAGCAGATGAAACCAAAACTTGGGATGTAACCAGTGAGTTAGGTGCTATTGTAACAAGCGGTAACACTGAAACAACCACACTAAAAGGTGGTATCAAGGTTTTACATAACCTAGAAAACTGGAATAACGAGTACAAGTTAGATGGTCTTTATAAAGAAGATGAGATCGAAAACGACCAAGGTGTTAAAGAAACACAACGTACTAACGAAAAGTACTCAATCTCAGCGCAAGGTAACTACAAGTTAAACGAAAAGCACTCACATTTATTCATCTATGGCTCGCACGTATCTGATTACTTTGGTGCATACCGTAACGAGTCAGTTATCTCAGCGGGTTATGGTTTACGTTTAATCGACCGTTCTGACATGTGGCTTAATGCTGAAGTTGGTCCGGGTTATAAGTATTTCCAATACCCAGACACAAGCACTGAAGTTGATGACAACGGTAATTCGCTTGCTGGTGAGCGCGAAGGTGAAGTAATCGCACTAGGTAAAGTTGATTACAACTGGCAAATTTCAGACAGCGCACGTTTTACTCAGTTAGTATCAGTTGAATACGGTGATACCAACACCAAAACACGTTCAGAGTCTGCAATCCTTGCTAAAATCAACGGCTCACTGCAAATGAAAGTGGCATATAACATCACCCACAACTCAGATGTTGCCGATGACAAAGAAAACACAGATACAGAAACGTCATTGACGCTTGTGTATAGTTTCTAATTTTTAAGTTAATAATAAATGGGTAAACTTGTTTACCCATTTTTTTTGCTTATAAAATGATGTAGTATGCCGCGGCTATCTTTATTTTCTTAGAAGGGAAACTTTGTGAAGTTTTTTAGACTTGTAATCGCTCTTTTTATCTCGCTTATATTCATAACTGAGGCTCATTCAGTCACTCCAACTAAGCAACAAATAGAACAATTTAAAAAGCTACCTAAGTCGCAACAAGAAGCGCTTGCTAAGAAATATGGCTTAGATCTTAGTATGTTGGATTCAACAGGTCAAAACGCGAATCAGTTAGAAAATGAAAATACTGATACTGTTTTGTCTCGAGGGATGTTTGACGATAATAAAGATAACAAAGAAATTACAGAAGAAGATAAGTTTAAACCTGAAGAAGATAAGCTTAAACCATTCGGTTATGAACTTTTTTCTGGTGAACCAACCACGTTTGCACCGTCAGAAAGTGCTCTAGTGCCTGATTCTTATATTGTTGGTCCAGGTGATACTTTCTCAGTTAGCTTATTTGGTAAAGAATCTTCTACAGAAGAAGTTGTAATAGACCGTGAAGGCCGCTTAACAATTAATAAACTTAAGCCAGTCACAGTTAGTGGTATGCAATACAGTGATGTAGTTGAACTTATTAAAGCTAAAGTTAAACAAGAGGTTATTGGTACTGAAGCTTTTGTATCAATGGGCAAAACACGCTCAATCCGTATTATGGTTTTAGGTGAGGCATACAAGCCTGGTGCTTATACTGTTCCTTCATTAGCTTCAATTACCCATGCGTTATTCGTGAGTGGTGGTGTATCAGAGATTGGTTCTCTTCGAAATATACAACTAAAGCGTGCAGGAAAGACAGTAACAACTCTCGACTTATATAACCTGTTGATAAAAGGTGATAGTAGTAATGATGTCATTTTAAAGCCGGGTGATGTTGTGTTTATTCCACCTGTTGGTATGCAGGTGAGCGTTAAAGGTGAGGTACGTAGGCCCGCCATTTTTGAGCTTAAAAAAGATGAGTCTAGTCAAGATTTAATAGCTATGGCTGGCGGTTTTAATGCCGCTGCATATCCGCAGAAAACAGTTGTAGAGCGCTATACTGGTAACAGCTCGAGAACAGTTCTGCAACTTAACTTATCTAATAAAAATGCGTATAAACCAAATGATGGTGATGTAATTCGTGTTCCATCTTCTAGCCAAGAGCTTGATAACGCTGTGACCCTACTTGGTGCTGTTGCTCATCCTGGCAATTATGCTTGGCATGAAGGAAAAAAAGTGAGCCAACTATTTGGTTCACTTAAAACTGATTTATTGCCAATTGCTGATTATGACTATTCTTTAATTGTCCGAGAAATTAATCTTCGTGGGGATATAGAGGTACATCAATTTTCACTTCTAAAAGCGATAAGTGGAGAAGAAGACCTAGAATTAAAACCTCGAGATATTGTGGTTGTATTTAGCCGCTTCCAATCTTTAAAAAATGAAGAAAATGCGCTTACCGGTATGGCGTTGACTCAAGAGCAGTTAAAGCAACAAGAAAAAATTAAGCTTTGGGATGAGTACGAAGAGCGCAAATTCTATGAGTTTATTGATCTTGGTACAGCCTTGGATAAAGAGCTTGCAGAGTCTTTAGTTGAAGAAACTAAGCAGGAAGTGCTATCAATAACTGAGCTGTTGACTAACAAAGAAGAGTTGAAAGAAGATGAATACGCAGTATTTAGCCGTAAAAAGCTATTAAAGCCTATCCTTTCTAAGTTGAATCAGCAAGCTACAAAAGATGGTGGACTTCAAATTATTGGCGTGCGTGGCGAAGTATTCTATGAAGGAGTTTATCCTCGCCCTGTAAATGCTAATGTGGGTGATGCAATTATTGCGGCTGGCGGCTTAAAAGAGTCAGCGTATCTCCAAAATGCAGAAATTACGCGCTATAAAGAAAATTCTGTACTTGAGCACATCGGTGTTGATTTATCCAGCTTAAAAGATAAAAGCTCAATCAGTAAATATGAGTTAAAGAGCAAAGACACGATCAATATTTATCCAATTCCGAATTGGCAGCAAGATCGAAAAATCAACATTATTGGTGAGGTAAAGTTCCCTGGTGTGTACAGTATAGCTAAAGGTGAAACGCTATCTAGTGTTATTGAGCGTGCAGGGGGCTTCACTGAGTTTTCATTCCCTGAAGGTGCTATTTTTACTCGAGAATCTATTCGTTTACAACAGCAGCAGCAATTAAATAAAATATCTGAAGACTTGAGAAGAGATATTGCCTCTAAGAGTTTTAACAGCTCAATAACTGATGCTTCTTTATCATATCAAGATATGAATAGCTTACTTACAGATCTTGCTAAAGTTAAAGCCGTTGGCCGACTAGTTATTGACTTACCTTCGATCGTTAATGGAAAACGCCGTTTAGAAGTAGAAGATAGTGATGTTTTATATGTTCCTTCTAAGCGTAATAGCATTAATGTTGTCGGTGAGGTTAATTTCTCAGGTTCTCATCTATTTCAAGATGAGCTATCACTTGATGATTATTTAAATCGAAGTGGTGGTCTTAAACAGCGCGCTGATGAAGAGCGTATTTATATCATCAAAGCAAGCGGTTTAATTGAAGTTCCTGATGCAGGCTCTTGGTTTGCAGTTAACAATGACTTCCAGCTGTCACCAGGCGACACAATTGTTGTTCCACTCGATACGGATTACATTGATAATTTGACCCTTTGGAGTTCGGCAACACAAATTATGTATCAAATGGGTGTAGCTGTTGCAGCAATAAGCTCACTGTAATTAGTTAGAATTTGATGAAAACAACGGTAATCAAATTATTAAAAAAGGTAATAGAGCAACTTCAAGCTGCTCTTTTACCTTTGTGTAGCAAATCTGCAATTCTATCTGGACTGTATTTCACTTTCTTCTCACGAGATTTTTTCTATGAGCATCAAGCCATACTGAAAGCGCGTTTAGCCTATAAAAGACAGCAAGGCATGCATGGGAAATCAAGTGCATTATTGCGTAGAAATATACATCGCTTAGAGAAAGGCTTAATTATGCAGCCTAGGAGAAGTATTTATGCACTTGATTATATAAGTGAAACCATTGCTGCTTATCGTGTTGCGCTAAGTAACTCTGAGGTAGACCAATCAGAACTGCAGTGGGCGTCAGATGTAATAACGGAGTACTTTTCTGTAGTAGATAAAAATAACCCTGTTATTAATGAAAGCTTTTTAGCTTTTAACCAGCTATCAACTTTGTGTTCAACCTCGAAAAAACCATACTCTTACCATCAAAAAGCTCCTCACAAAGTAGAGTATGAGGATTTCTTAGCCTTAACAAAGTTTCGTACGTCGGTACGCTGGTTTCAATCAAAAAGCGTAGAAATAGAAAAAATAAAGAAAGCGATCGATGCTGCTTTACAAGCTCCAAGCGCATGTAATAGGCAGCCTTTTCAATTTTATTCTATTTCGAGTCAGCCATTACTTAAAAAGCTAGCTAATCTCCCAGGAGGAACAGCTGGATTTGCAGACAACATTCCACATTTAATTGCGGTTGTGGGTGATTTATCTTATTACCCACTTTCACGCGACCGCCATGTAATATATATCGACAGTTCGCTTGCATCAATGCAGTTTATGTTAGCACTTGAAACTTTAGGGTTAAGCAGTTGTCCTATTAACTGGCCTGAATTAATTAATCAAGATAAGACTGTCGCTAGTTTACTCAACTTACCACAATATAAGCGTGTTGTTATGTTCATTGCTGTAGGTTACCCATCCAATTCAGGAATGATACCTTATTCTGATAAAAAGCAAGCTAAAGACATTCTAAAACATGTTTAAGACATATTAATTCGTTATATCGACAGCTTTTTTCCCGCTTGATATACTCGAAAAAGTTAAATTTAAGGAGTTCTCATGAAAAAAAATAAAGGTTTCAGTTTAATGGAACTAATGATAGTTCTTATCATACTTGGGCTGTTAGGTTCTCTAGTCGCTCCTAAATTATTTTCAAAGGTAAGTTCATCTAAAGTTAAAACCGCGATTGCTCAAATGCAAATGTTTGAAACAGCAATTGATACATACCGTCTAGACATGGGGACTGTACCTCCATCTCTTCAAGCATTACGAAAAAGTGACTCAGCAAATTGGGATGGACCATATTTGCCAAAAGACATTCCTCTAGACCCATGGGGTAAAGAGTACATCTATAAGGTGCCTGGTGAAAATGGCTCTCCTTACAGCATTATGAGTTATGGACTTGACGGCCAACCTGGTGGTGAAGGTGAAAACGAGGATGTAGTTCATAAATGATGGAGCTAAGCCAATTACTTGCTGAACAATTTAAAATATCTGCGGCTGACATAGATAAAGCTAAGTCATATCAAAGTCGCTATGATGGCAGGCTAGAACAAATTTTAGTTAATATGGGCTGCTTGACAGAAGAGGACTTAGCACCACTTTACAGCAAGTTATTAGGCTACCCTCTTTTTAATGCTGAAGATTATCCAAATTGGCAACTACCTGAAGACATCAATGTCGAAATACTTCGAGCGTTAAAAGAGCTTGATTGTGTTTTACTCGAGGCCAATGAGGTATGGACTATTGCATGTAAAGATCCATTATCTTTGTCACTTGCACAATTTATACAGCAACATAATGTTGATGTTATTATTTTGGTTGCAACAGAAGCTCAGCTTCAAACTTTCTTTTATGAAATTCAAAGTTCATCAGAGAATAGTGTTGAAGAAGATGAGTTAACAGGTGACGAGGAGGCAAGATTAAGAGAGTTAGCTTCAGAAGCTCCTACGGTTAACCTTTTAAACTCACTGATAACGAAAGCATTAGCTAGAGGTGCTTCTGATATGCATCTTGAGCCGCATCAAGGGCGCTTTCGCGTTAGATATCGAATTGATGGGGTCTTACATGAGGTTGATAAGTTAGCTCCAAAAATGCAGCTTCCTATCACAACTCGACTTAAAATACTTTCTGGAATGGACATTGCTGAAAAGCGCCGACCTCAGGATGGAAAAATAGAACTACGCATAGCCAATCAAGAGCTTGATATTCGTGTTTCTGCTTTGCCATTGAACGATGGTGAAAGTATTGTTTTGCGTTTCCTGCTTAAAGACTCGATTCGTTATGATATGTCTGTTCTTGGGCTTTCCAATGATACACAAAGTCTAATTCAGCAAGACTTACGTAAAACAACAGGTGTAATCTTGTTAACTGGGCCTACAGGCTCAGGTAAAACAACAACACTTTATACATTCTTGAATGAGCTTAATCGTCCAGACGTAAAAATCATTACATTAGAAGACCCAGTTGAGTATCAGTTAGAGGGGGTTAACCAAGTACAAGTTAATAACGATATCGGTTTTAACTTTGCCGCAGGTTTGCGCTCTATAGTACGACAAGATCCAGATATTATCATGGTGGGTGAGATACGTGATGCAGAAACAGCACGTATCGCTTTGCAGTCGGCACTAACTGGGCATTTAGTATTCAGTACTGTGCATACAAATGATGCTGCAAGTGCTTATACGCGTTTACTTGACTTAGGTGTCGAAGAATTTTTACTAAATGCGGCTCTAGTTTCTGTTGTCGCGCAACGTTTGGCTAGACGTTTATGCCAACACTGTGCTGAGCCCTTAGAAGATACTAGCGAATTGCTTTCTCAGTATCCATTAGAGCAGGTAGCTAAAAACGCAGCAATTAGTGAATTAAATATTAAACAGGCTGTAGGCTGTGAGCATTGCAATCATACTGGGTTCAAAGGCCGAATCGCTATAAATGAATATCTTCGTTGTGATGATGAAATTAAGCAATTACCTAAAAACGATCAATTTATATCTCGTGCGCAAGCCCATAATGCACAGCTAAAGCGACGTAATTTAATGCAAGATGGTTTGTATAAAGTAATTACTGGCGTAACCACCATTGATGAAGTTCTACGAGTAGCTGGCTAATGGAATTTGAATACAAAGCCATTGATAACCAAGGCACGCGTCATCAAGGTGTTGTTAGTGCAACTAACCAAGCAGATGCACAAAAAAAGCTCTTAACAGAAGGGCTCAATGCATTATCGATTAAGCCCATTGATAATACAAAAAGTATTAGCAGTCTGTTCTCGCAAAAAGTAACCCTTGATCAACTCGAGTTTTTTACGAGTGAGCTAGCTCTACTTTTAGAAAGTGGAATTCGCGTAGATCGCGGAATTGATATTATTAAAAAAGCAAATGGTCATCCTGCATTGACACGTTTGTTAAGCCAAATTTCTGCATCTTTAAAAAAAGGTGCCTCGTTAAGCGAAGCGTTCTCACAGCATGAGCAGCTGTTTGGTCCTTTGTATATTAGCCTACTTAAAATAGGTGAAACGTCAGGAAATCTACCAGAAGTTTTACAGCGCTTATCAAACGACTTAAAGTTTCAAAAAGATTTACGTTCTCAAATAAGCACCGCATTAACTTATCCTAGCGTTATATTCTTTGTTTGTATCATGGCGGTTTATTTTGTGCTTACATTCATTGTCCCCAAAATGTCAGGTATTTTTACTGACCTTAGCCAAGCTCCCTGGTACACACAAATGATTATTAATGTCAGTAATTTTTTTGTGGATTATCAAGTGATTATTATCAGTGGGATTGTTGCGGCAATTACAGGTTTGACATATGGCTTAAAGCAACCTGAAGTGAAAAACTGGTTTTATGTCAAAGTATCGCGCTTACCTGGCATTGGGAGTGTAATTTTAACGGCTGAGCGTATCCGTTTTTCCCAATCAATGGCAATGATGTTAGAAGCTGGTTTACAGCTAGATACAACACTGGAGCTGACAGCCAACACTTTAAAACATCCAGAATTAAAACGAGATGCCAAACTAGCACTTAAGCAGCTAAAAACCGGTAAACAGTTGAGCCAAGTGTTAGAAAAAACACGCATATTTCCAGACTTTTTTCTATCGATAATCAAAGTTGGCGAAGAAACAGGGCGTTTACCAAGAGTTTTTTCAGAAGTTGCTCAGCGTAGTAAATCTGAATTGGAAGGAATTATTAAAAAGCTGACCACTATGCTAGAACCTATAATGCTTATTTTTATGGGTGGTTTTGTTGGTGGTATCGTAATCACTATGTTGATGAGTATGGTATCAATTAATGATGTCCCCTTTTAAAATCAAAGGATTCTCTCTCATTGAGCTAATGGTCGTTATGGCAATAATGGCTGTTTTAATGGGGTTGACGGGCGGTGTTATTGTTAAGAATGTTGCTCAACAGACTCGTTTAGTTGAGCTTGAAAAAACCCAAAATTACTTCAAAATGCTGAGTTATAAGGCATATTATGGCGGCTATCCTATAAAGGTTGATCTTGATGGCAGCATGTTCAAAATCAGTATTGCCGATCAAGTCACGAATCTTGAATTTGAAGAACTTGAGTTTGAAAAGTCAAGTTATACCATAAACACAAAATCAGCCATTATGCCGAACTCCTTCACTGTAAAGTGGAATGAAACTAGTCGTGAATTTCCAATAAATACAATGTTCAAGCCTTATGAATAAAAATAAAGGGTTTACGCTGCTTGAAGTATTAATCGCGGCGATTATTTTGTTTACAGCATTAGCTTTAGCGAGTGAAATTTTTAAAAGTGCTACATTATCAACTGATATTGCAGTTAAAAATGCCAAGTACTTCCAAATCACCCCTTCAGCTATCACTGCTATAAAATTCGATCTGCGAAGTAAAGTAAAAAATCGCGACATACCAGAAGCAGATGGTGAATTGGAGTTATTTGGTATTTATTACTCTTGGCAAGCAAATCGAGAAACTTTTAATAGCCCGCCGACAGATGAGTTATCTGATTTTTCAGAGCGAAACCGTTTCTCAATTTACAATGTAGATATACTTGCTAAAAGTGCAGGCCGAGAAAGAGAGTTCTCTTTTAAGGTTGCAACATGGTGAGAATACAAAGTAAACAAACTGGCTTTACATTAATCGAGCTTTTGTTAGCTACAAGTGTATTGATGCTAGTGTTATATGCAGGATATTTTGGCTATGGTTTGTACACTCAAAAATGGCAGACAAGAACCAACTACTTTTGGCAGCAAAGCCAACAAGCACTTGCATTCGATGCAATTACTCGAGTCTTTGAATCAGCAAGCACATACGTTGTTGAATCGGATAAAAACGAGCCTGCACAATATTTTTCAGGTGACAAAGAAAGAGTCATATTTATAAGCACTTCACCTTTATTTAACCATGAAGCTTCTGTCGTAGAATTTAAGATACTACAAAATGATGGAGTTTATTCACTCGTATATAATGAGGCTTCAATGAGAAATAACTTACTGTTGAAACAATCTGATGTTATTGAGTGGGAACATCAAGTTACGTTGCTTGAGAACTTAAAAAGAATCTCTTTTGTTTATTATGGGTGGTCTGGCTTAGATGAGGTTTCTAGAAACTACAAAGAAGATAATGTAAATAGTCAAACTAAGCCACAGCTTTATGCCAAACATGTTATGGAAGATATTCGTATATTACCAATTAGCTTAACACTCGAAATAGAAGGGCATGAGGGAGAGCGAAGTCATTTTCCTGTAGCTCTACCAGAAGAAGCTTTCTCTGTTCTGATCGATTACTTAAGGTTAGAAATATAATGCAGTTCCAAAGAGGTATTGCTCTGGTGCAGGTACTGATAATTACTCTTGTCCTAAGTACCCTTGGGTTATATATAATAAAATCCTCGAGAGAACAGGTCGCCACAACGTTCGAAATTAAGGAAGCGTTGTCTTTGCGTATAAAAATTGAAAATACCGAGGCTCGAGTTATTAATGCGCTATTAAGTCAGTTTCGGATTCAAAACGTAACAAATGAATCTGACATCGCCAAAAACTGGAATTTTTATAATAAACCTTTTGAAGTAGAGGGGGTTTCAGTCCAACTTCAAGACTTAAACGGTTTAATTAGCTTGAATGTTGCAGATTTACAACTACTTAAAGATGTTCTGATGAAGTTAAATGTTTCGCCATCTGAGAGTGATATATTTATTGATTCGCTAGCTGATTGGAAAGATGAAAATGACCTTAAAAGATTGAATGGAGCTGAAAGGGCATATTATGAATCGCAAGATATGCCAGGTCCTAGGAATGGTTACTTGCAATCATTGGCTGAAGTTAGTCACATTAGAAATAGCGATATATTAACCCCTCAGCAATGGAGTGAGTATTTTACCGTTGAACATATCACAGGCTTTAACCCGGCAAACGCTCCGGAGCCAATTTTGCAGGCATTTATTAAAAATGATACAACGGTAGCTAATTTAGTTGGACTGCGCGATAATGCAGGATTAAATGGTAATACCTTTTACAGGGAATCAGGCATAGAGCCTGACGAGTTTATTAACTTTCTCCCTGGCGATAGTGTAAAAGTTACTCTAACAGCAAAAAAATCTAATCAACGAGTGTCAAAAAGCTTTACGGCGAAAATAAGAACGCGTTCTTTAATTCGCCCTATTGTTATTACTAATGTTATCTGGAATCAAAATGAAGTTGAGTGAGTTACTTCAAAACGTTAAAAATAAAAAATGGTTGCTAAATAGCATTGCTTACTACCACGAAAATTTATTTTTACTGGCAGCAAGTGAATTCAAGGTAACTGACAAAAGTAAAAAAGTAATCATAGTCTCTCGCCGTAATTATAACGAAAAATGGCAGACTTACCCTTCAGTGAGCTTAAAAGAGTTGAAAGACATTTTAAAGCTTCAAAAAGAGACTTCGAATAGCCTTATAATTGAAAGCTTTTCTAAAAATGAACAGCAAGAGGGCTACGATGTAAAGACGATTACTTTTTCAGAAAAGCTTACCGATGAGTTTTCTAAGCATATACTCATCCCCGAGACTGAATTAATTAATCACTACTATAAAGATCAAAAGGTTGTTATCGAAGCACAGACACCTGCCGGTAATCTATTTTATAGTAAAGTGGAAGGTAAAACGAAAAGTGCATACAAACAAGGTTTAGTATCATCATTAGAATCGTTCTGCTTAAGTATTGGTGTACATAGTGATGTTGCTAAGGTATCGCTTACACAGGACGATTATGCATCTTTGTTAAATGAAGCTATTTTGAATACACCTTTCTTAAACCTTTATAAAACTGCTGCTTTTGATTTTAAATCGAGCGTAGATTACAAGCTCTTACATAGTCTTTATTATGGGCCGTTAATTTCTGCAGGGATATTCATTGCAGGAGTCAATGCCTTTTATATGTATAAAGCTAACTCTCTAGAAACAACACTATTAAGCTATCAAGGCGGTGTCTCTGAGCTTCTGGAGCAAAAGCAAAAAATTGATCTAGATAAACTATATGTTGAACAGGTATTACAAGAGTTTGAACTCTACCCTAATGTTCATAGCCATTGGGATATTGCATATAAAGCGATTTCAGAAGGAATGGACATACAGGAGTTTTCTGGTTCTAAATCGAATGTTACACTCAGGGGTTTTGCAGATTCAGCTTCAAGTATTCTTGCGGTCATAAGTGAGTTGCCAATGGTTGAAAGTGCCCAATTTAGTGGTCCCGTCAGGAAATCAGGCAAGAGGGATTACTTTATCATGGAGCTAAAGGTAGTGGGTGAAAATGAAAAGTAACCTTTTAAAATATAAAAATTATCTTTTTGTCTTGTCGGCTTTGATTGTTGCAAATTTTGTATTGGATCCTATGTGGAAAAATATTGAAACGTTGCAGCAAAAAGTTTATTTGGATGAATCCAAAGTAGTTAAGGTTGAAAATTTAATAGCTAATAAAAAGCAAATAGAAAAACAAAGTGGTTTATTATCTATTAATAAGTTGAAGTTACAGCCGTATCTATTTTCTGCAAGTACAGAGTCCGAGTTCAAATTAACAGCTCAAGGAAAAATAGAAAAACTGTTGCAAACCAATAATTGCAATGTTGAGCGAATAGGTTGGGCGGGTAAAAGTAATATTGAACAACAATTAGTACGCTGGACATTAGAGGCCAGATTTAGAGGTAATCCGGAATGCGTATTGAATGTATCTAGACAATTAGAAAGTTTAGAGCCAATGGTTAAAATTGCTGATTATTCCTATGCAGGTAAAGAAGTATCAGGGGATAAACAAAATTATATGGTTGTCGCTCTTACTTTGATAATGTGGCAAAACGCAAATGAGGTTGCATTATGAAGTGGCTCATAGCGTTTTTATCTGCTTTAACAGTTGTTGTTCTTTTAAATTCATTAGATATGCCTGAGGATGTGGCTTCTGGGAAAGGTAATGAACTAAAAGAAGTTGGTAAAATTAATTTACGTAATAAACAACCTGAATTAGAAGTAGAAAAACAGTGGTTAAAAAAAGAAATTGAAAAACCTAAAGTAGAAGAAAAGGTAAGTGCACCACAGGAGAAAAAAACAGCATTTCCTGTTTTAGAAATAGAAGGGCAGAAGTACCAACTACTGGGTATATTTAAGCAAAAAATGAAACCTTTTGTGTTATTGAAAAATACTGAAAATAACTTGGTTAAATTACAAGTTGGAGATGAGCTTACTAAAGGTATTTTCTTAGAGAAAGTTACCGCATCAGCGATAATCATCAAAAAAGGTAGCGACACAATTAAATTTAAACTTTTTGAACGTAGTGACAATGGCTAATAAACTTTACAATTTAACCCTTTCAACCTGCTTGGTGTTAGGGGCGACAAGCTGTGCATCGCTTGTAGATCCAAATTCAAGTGTTGAAACAGAAAAAGTAACTGTTTCAGAATCTTATCTTGATTTACCACAAGGTGAACAACGTGAAGAGGCTGTTGAATTAGAGCAAGCAGAGCAGGTAAACGGTAAAACTGAGCGATTGAATCGACTATCAGATTCAAGACAGGCAACAACATTAGAAATCGATTTATCAAAGTCTTTTTCTCAAAACCCTCAGTTTCAAGTGTCTGTGAATGCATTGCCACTTAATGACTTTATTCATTATGTATTCGGAGAATTGCTTGATACATCCTATATTTTAGAAGCGAGTGTAAAAAGCAACACTACGCCTGTCACTTTAGATTTAAAAGAACAGTTAAGCGCTAAAAAATTATTTTTACTAGTTCAGCAAATTTTGTCACAGAACAATGTCAGTATTGTTAAAAATGACGGGATTTTTTATCTACATACTAACAACGCAAATACTAGAACAGATAAGGCATTTGGGTTTGGTCGTAATGAAGAAGCGGTACCAAATGTATCAGGTCAAATAGTTCAACTTGTACCAATTCAGTATGGTATGCAACCTGGTCTGCGTAATATTATGAGCCAACTTGTCGATACCAATAATACCTATGATGCGTCGCAAGCATTATTAACGATTGAAGGCAAAAGAGAGCAAGTACTCAGAGCGCTTTCGTTAGTATCTCTGTTAGATAGCCCTGCAATTTATAATAAAGCAACAGCTCTTATTGGATTTGATTATTTGAGCTCGGAAACTTTCATCAAAAAAGTTACCGAAATACTCAAAGAAGAAGGAATTACAGTTGCTGATGGTGGCCCATATGCAGCGAGTGTGAAGTTTGTTCCTTTAGAGCACTTGGGTAAAGTGGTGGTTTTTGCTAGCAGTGATGAAATTATTGACCGCGTAGCGTTTTGGCGCAAAGAGCTTGATAAACCTGCTGCTGGTGCTGAACAAAGCTTTTACATCTATCATCCTAAATATGCGCGCGCCTCGGATTTAGGGGCAAGTTTAGCTCCTCTTGTTGGTGGTAGCCTTTCTGGTGGAAGTAATCGTTCAAAACAAACTACAAATGAACGAACTTCTTCAGCGAGTACGCGCAATACCGATTCTCAATCACAAAGTGGTAATGAAGTACAGACAGTTGAAGGCGACAACATGCGCCTAGTGGTTGATGAAAGAGCAAATGCACTGATTTTTTACTCTACAGGTCAATATTATCAAGAGCTGCAACCTATTATTAGACAGCTTGATATCATGCCTAAACAGGTCATGATGGAAGTCGTTATTGCTGAAGTTAAATTAACGGGTAGCTTCTCTAAAGGGGTTCAGTATGCAATTCAAAATGGACCATCTACAGGACGTAATGAAAATATTAGTTTCAATACTGAAGGAAAAGGCGGGTTTAGCTACTCAGTAGTTGGGCTTCCGGGTAATATAAGTATTAACTTGTCTCAAACAGATGGATTAGTAAATGTATTGTCTCGCCCTACATTATTGGTGCGTGATGGCGTTTCAGCCAATATCAATGTAGGTGACGATATACCTACCATTGGCAGTACCACTGATGATCCACTGGATGGAACTGGAAGACAAACAACTACAATTGAGTATCGCCAAACAGGTGTTAATTTAACAGTAACGCCGACTATTAATGCCCAAGGTACTGTTATAATGACTATTGATCAGAGTATTTCAAATATTTCTGATACAGATGGCTCAAGCAGCACCCCAGCATTTTTTGAGCGTACATTAAAAACGGAAGTTGTAGCCGGTAATGGGCAGACAGTGATGCTAGGTGGTTTGATCAGCGAAACTAAATCTAACGGGGCTTCATCTGTGCCATTTTTTGGTACCATCCCTGTATTAGGGCACCTATTTAGAACGGATAGTAGCTCAGCTGATAAAACAGAATTAGTGATTTTAGTTACGCCAAAAATAGTACAAAACACCGAAGACTGGCAGCGTGTTAAAGAAAGCTTTATTAAAGGTCTAGAAAATCTTAAGTTTTAATGTTTTTTTTAACAAATAATTACTTGAAAAATGACCAGTTAAACGATAATTTAGCTATGTTCAGTGAAAGTTAACTTACGTATTCAAAAAAGCGGTAATAAAACTATAACTGTACGTGCTTTAACGGGTTTACTTAAAACTTCTTAAGTAACTTTTGTCATAAAAATGTTGGTATTGCATGTTACGATACTCAGAAGCTTAAAAACTGAGTCATCAGCATTCAAACGAACAAATTAAATTAAGAGGGTTGGCTAATAATAAATGCCTATTTTAGTTTCTATATTGTACTAAAATGTGTGAAAATACTTTACTTGTTCATAAAGTGTGCATGTAAGGTTAATTACTTGACAAGTTTATTGTTAACCCTTAAATTTAGCTTGATCTGGCAAAACTCCAGCCAGAACAATAAAAAATCTTGGTGTATTGCCTTCATTAACAATACATCAGTTTCATGAAACTAGGAGAATGGAAATAATGAAACTATTCAAAAAAGCGCTTTTAGCTACTGCTGTAGTAGGTGCAATGGGTGCACAAGCGGCAACTATCTCAAGTGACGCTAAAAAATTATCTGCAGAAGGTGTTGCATTAAAAGTAGCAGCAACTGCTGATACTCTAACTTTCGACATCGTTGTTGATAAAGACCACCCGTCTTCGTCAGTAATCACTTTAAACTTCGATTCAAACGTTGATCTTTCAAGCACAGCTGGTGTTATCACTGGTGGCGCTGTAACTCAAGGTGTTGCATCAGGTACAGCTTATGCTGGCGATGTAGGTTTTGACTACGGTACTGGTAGCTTCACATTTGACGACGTTAAAGTTACAAATGGCGACGCAACTAAAGGCGAAACAGATTCAATCTCTTTCAAAGTAAACCTTGGTAACCCACTTACAGCTAACTCAGCGTTCCGCGTTGTTTTAGGTAACCACAACTACGGTGGTACTAACGGTGTTGCTAAAGTTTTAGTTAAAGGTGCTTCTACTCTTAGCTACGTTTCTAACAAAGCTGACAAATCAGTTATCGAAACTGGTACTGGTGTGATTGCTTCTGAAGTAACTCAGTTTGGTTTCAAAGTTGATACTCAACTTGACGGCCTAATCATGCGTGACGACCTAACAAGCTTCGTAGGTACAAACGGTTCTGCAGTTAAAACTGATGCTCTTAAGTACACTTTCACGAATGATGAGTCTCTAGGTCTAGCTCTTCAAAACGTTAACGCGAAAATTAACTTCGCTGGTAACTTCAAAGGTGTAACTACGACTGTTTCTGGTACTACTTTAGGTGCTGCTTCTACTGCTGCAGCAGGTAACACAGCTGGTACAGCAGGTACTCTATCTCTACCTACTGCTACTGGTGGTACTACACCTATCGCTGTTTTAGATTCATATGTAATGACTACTCCAGCAACTCCAGTTAAAGCAACTTACGTTAACACTGTTGATTTCACAAACGGTTCTACAAGCACTGTTCAAATCCCAGTAACTGGTGACGTTGAAGCTTCTGTTACAGTAACTAGCGCTTCTAACGCAACTGTTGGTACTGACGGTTACTCTTTATACTCTAAAGTAGCTGCTGGTGAGTGGGCTGTTGACGCAACTATCATCAACGTTCCTTACGTTCCAGTAAATGCTCCTAACACTGATACTTTCATCCACTTCGCTAACGAAACGGATAAAGAAGTAGATGTTATCGTTACTGCTATCGATAACAACGGTAAAGAGTACGGCCCAATGAACCTTGGTGCTAAACTAGCTGCTAACACTGTAACTAAGATCTCTGAGCCAGCAATGGATACTCTATTCGGTCTTAAAGGTGCTACTACTAAACTAAGCGTTACTTTCAACATCGACGCTGATAAAGGCGACGTAAACGCTTACGCAGTTAGCCAAAACGACAAAGGTCGTACAGAAGTTTCTACTTCACAACAACGTGGTAACTAATATTAGTTAGTTTAACTACTTTGTAAAAGCCCGGCTTAAGCCGGGCTTTTTTATGCTTAAAAACTTATTGCTACTAACTTTTATAGGCCTGAAAAGTATTTACAAGAATACAGGGAACAAAAGTACATAAATTTATGTCAACATAAAGTGCTTAAATTATCATAGAAGTAAATTGAGCATTGCAGCGCCAGGCGAAGGTATCTAAAATAGCTTTCAACTGTTATTACAGTTCAGAAAAAGTTGTTGTCTTAAGTAATTTAATTAAAGGTAAAGCATGAAATTTAAAACAGTATTTTTAGCATCAAGCTTATTCTTTGCAGGGATCAATTCAAGCTTTTTACAAGCATCAACACCATTACTTCAGGCACAGCAAGGAAGTGAAGCTTGTGATTTCGATATTAAGTTTTCATCAGAGCCAAAAGAAAAACAGCAAACCTTAAACATCGGTAATGGCGTTGATTTAAATTTAAAACAGTTTATTTCTATAAAACAAATCAAAGCTGCGAACATTGCAAGTAATGTAACTTGTCAGCAACTCGTAGGTCAAAAGTACACAGGTTCAAAAGAAGAATGGCAAGGCTTTGTGAAAAATGCCTTACAAGGCTTAATTAACTCAGGCTTTAAAGACTTACAATTTACTCGTGTGGGTCAGGATGATGCTGTCTACGAAGGTGACCTTGAAAATATGGAATATAGCTTCACTGGAGCTATAAATAAGAATAAACAAATTATCCATAACTTAGCGGTGTTAGATAAAAGTAACAATCAGGTTGTTATTATTTCAGTGAGTGGAAATGAAAGAGTGGCGGATGAAATTAAAGAAGAGTACACCAATTTAGTTAAATCATTCAGCTTATAAAGTGAATCTTTTTATAGGTAGACGTGATAAAGCTAAGCGTCTACCTTAATTTTATACCTAACCTAACTGTAGATCTCTTTTGCTCGTAAGTAATTCTCTGTTTCAAAGCGACATAGATGTTTAATTCTTTGTTCAATATGTGGCTCATTTAAATAATTTTGAAGAGTGCTTTTTACTATTTGTTTATTGCTTTCTAAATGACTTTCAGTGGTGTTGTGGTTACCAATATGTATTACTTTACCTGTAAGCGATTTAACTCCTTGGCTAAATTTATCTAGCTCATCAAGAAAACCGACCAAATTATAGCTTGCCAGGTTTGCAATAAATTCAGCTTGAATAGCTTTCGCATCTGCTTCATCTGCAGCAAATCGGCCTGTTACACACATGCTCGTTACATTAGCCATTTGCCACCCGCGTCGGTGAGATAATATAGCATCTACTTCTTGAGTAAGGTTATCAGTAGAAAGGTTGTTAGGCGACATGATAGGTAAAGAGTTAGTCAATTTATTATAAACATAGTTAGATTTAAAACGGCTTACAGGTTCACGTAATACGGTAAGAAAATGATATTGTTTTGCAAACTGATCCAACAATTGTTTGTTGGTGGTTACATGCCCACTTATGTATTGCCAGTTCTGCGCTAGGTGGTAAGCAAGTAAACCAGATAATTGCTTCGCATGGTGGTCGCTAAATTCACTAATACTATCTAGATCGTTAATTTCACGGCTCATGCCTGCTAGGCTCATCGCAATAGCACCCTCGCGGCTAAATCTTGGTTGGCCAGCTACAGCAAACTGTTCTCGAAGGGCTAAATCAATCGATATACCACCTGACTTAGGAATATGTATGAAGCAAATTGACTTTGACTGAGTATCGGTACTTTTTGCAATGGGTCTCAAAGTAAGGTCATAACCAAATTGGTTAATTAGTTTTTTTATAGTGCTTTTCATAATGTACTTTTAAATTTTGGGCTAACTTTATTAAGATAAAGGGTGAATTTAGCATCGATTGGTGAAGTATTTTGGCATAACTGCGGGTTTTGTTATTTATAAACAAAAAGCCATAGCTTGCTACCATATAAGAGATAAGTGTTGCCCAAGCAGCACCTATTCCATGGTATTTTGGAATTAAAACCAAATTGAGTAACACATTAATTACAGCGCCAGCAACATTTGACACCAAACTATATTTATAAAGTTTTTCTATAATGAGCCATTTGGAAAGAACAGCCCTCTGAAAAATAAAGACGCTAGCAAATATATGGATACTCAGAATAGCTGCACTAGCACGATATGATTCGCCATAAATTAGTGTTATCAATTGTTTGGAAAAGAACCAAAGAAAAATGCTCAGTGTTAGTGCTATTAATGTAAGTACAACAATCAATTGTTGTAGAGTGACTTCGTAGGCATGGTAAGCCTTAAATCTCGTGTGACTTAACTGAGCTGTATATACGTTTGCAATTAATACAGGGAAAACATACCAAAACTCCGATAGTTTAGCGGCCGCAGCATAATAAGCGACAGTTTCTGTGTTAACCAACTGCGCGAGCATTATTTGATCGACTTTTAAATAAAGTGCAGCAGCAATTCCAGAAAATAGAAGCCATTGACCTTTTTTGTACAGAGCGAGGTGAGAACTTAACCTTACTTTTCGTTTTATTTCTTTGTGGTGCCCTTGAGAAATATAAATAAAGTAATAGCAACAGCCAATAAAAACACTTTCTAAACCTTGAAGAAGAACTAAGCCTTGCAGGCTGGCAGAGTTAAGTATAGCGACAAGTTTCGCGACATTGATGAAAGTAATTATGATTAAGCGGACTCGGACAAGTGTAGTAACTTGTTTTTTTGCAATATAAAAAAATTCTAGTACGTATAAAAAAGTAAAACCTTGCATAGCAACAAGAAGGATAATGAGCTTTGATTGCTCATTAGCGATATCTAAAAAGTGCAGGCAAATGAGAGTAGTCACTAAAACAGAAAAGCAAGCGCCGAGTAAACGTATACGCAATGCTGATTTTATGTAGTAATGACTATTTTTGGGGTGCTTCACCACATACTTAGTAACAACATTATTTAAACCCATAATACAAAGAGGGCTAAAAAGACCAGCAAATGAAATAATATACGAAAAGTCGCCAAAAAAAGTAGGTCCTGCTATACGGGCTAGCAGTACACTATTAAAAAAGCTGAGTCCTAGTAAAACTACCTTTTCTAAGATCAAAAATAGCGAATTTTTAACGTTTGAACTCATCACACGCTTTCATCGTTAAGTTAAACGCGTATCTTATCGTAAAATATAGAAATTGCACAGAACGCTTGAATGCATATTCATTGATGTATATGCTAACTGACTTTTCTTTTATATGGCTGGAAACCAATAGTGTTGATAGAGATTAAAGGTGTTCAATTTGTCAATAAAGGGGCAGAATTAATGCTTGCCTCAATTATTTCTCAGCTTGCAAAAGAATTGCCTAGTGCTGATATTTGCCTAGCACATAATAAAAATTCGCCTTATAAAAATCGAGCTAGAGTTGGCGCTTATCAAAAGATTAACTTAAGAAAAAATATCATTGATCTAAATGGTGTATTTTATTTTTTTCCTCGTTTTATTCTTAATTATTTTAAAAACCGTTTTGGTATTGTGACAGAAGCGGATGTTGATGTTGTATTAGATGCATCAGGATTTAGTTATGGTGACCAATGGTCTGATGTAATTATTAAGCAAGTCGCAAATGAAGTGTCGAGATTTAAAAAAAAGCGTAAACATTACATATTCATGCCGCAATCATTAGGGCCCTTTACACGAAAGAGTAATAGGCTTAGCGCAAAAAAAGCTTTCAAAAATGCCAGCTTGGTATTTGCTAGAGAGGAGCCTTCTTATAAGCATGTAAACAGTATTACCCCGCAACTTAACTCTCTAAAAAAAGCGCCCGACTTTACCAATGTCTTGTTACCAAAAAATATATCTGAGTATGCAAAGTATCAGGGGTACTTAATAGTAATACCTAACTCAAAAATGCTAAGTACAAAAAATAATAACAAATGGTGGTATGAGAATTACATTCCTACAATAGTGAAACTTATAAATAAAGCAGCAGATAATAAAATTAGTGCTATGATACTTAATCATAGTGGGGTTGATGATTTAGCGCTGTGCGAGTCTATTCAGGCTCAGTTAAACCAGCAATGCGATATAGTTAACCCACAGAGTGCGATAGAAGTAAAAGCTATTATTGCTAATGCAAGGTCTGTATTTAGCTCAAGGTTTCATGGTTGTGTTAGTGCACTTTCTCAAGGAGTGCCTTGTATTGCTACTGGTTGGAGTCATAAGTACACAGAACTTTTTGATGAATACGATGTAGGGAAATATCTGTTACCTCCTGAAGTGGCAGAAGAGTCACTTATTCAAACATTAGACAGCGTTATCAACGAAGAAGAGGCTTTAAGGACCGGTTTACTTTCTAAGTCTAAACATTTCAAAAAGCTAACAGGCAGCATGTGGCAAGATATATTTGATGTAATCAAATGTAAGGAAGATGGGGGAAAATGTTACTAAATTGTTGTTTGTTTTTTTGTTGTTTAATATCAGTGATTTAGTCTTTTGTGGCTCGGCACTATAATTCTTTTTTAATTTTTATTTTTGTGTAAACCGCGTATAATCAGCACGTTTTGGATCGTCGTTGGGCGTATTAAGTTTATTTATGTTTAATAAGGCTATTTTTTGTGATACTTGATATCTTAGGACTATTTTTGTGTTCATTCATGAGCCTTTTCGTTTTCAGAAAGTTTGCAATTTACATAAACTTAGTTGACCAGCCGAATGAAAGAAAACATCATACTGGTGCAGTTCCATTAGTTGGTGGACTTGCTATTTTCATTGTTGTATTCAGTTATTTAATTGTTTTTTCTGAAACAATCTCTTCATCAGCTTTATACCTATTCTGTGCTGGAACATTGTTAATTGTTGGTGTTCTTGATGATTTGTTCGATATTAGCTTTCGGGTTCGACTTGTAATTCAAGTCGTAATTTCATGCCTGATGATGTTTGTGGGCGAGCTAACCTTGAATAATGCAGGACAGTTAATAGGTCCATTTGATTTAGAATTTTCTTATTTTTGCTATCTTTTCACAGTTGTTGCGGTTGTTGGGGCAATAAATGCTTTTAATATGGTAGATGGCATTGACGGGCTTTTGGGGGCGTTGGCAACAGTTACTTTCACATCTTTGGCAATCCTATTTTATTTGAATAATCAAAAGTCTCTGGCTGTTTTTAGCACAGTGATTGTCGTTACAACAATTCCTTATATCTTAATGAATCTTGGTTTCCCTTTGGGGCAACGCTTCAAAGTTTTTATGGGTGACGCAGGCAGTACCGTTATTGGTTTTACTGTTATTTGGCTTTTATTGGAAGGTTCTCAGCCAGAACAAAATTCAGCTTTTAGTGCTGTAACAGCATTGTGGCTTGCTGCTGTGCCAATTATTGATGCAGTATCTACTATCGCAAGGCGGGTTCGAAAAGGGCAGTCACCATTTCAACCTGACCGTGAACACTTGCACCACATATTGCTAAGGTTGGGGTTTTCGAGTCGACAGGCGCTGTTAGTGATATGTACTGCTTCTGCTTTATTAGCTGCGGTTGGTATTATTGCACATATATACCAAGTACCTGACTACATAATGTTTTATTTATTCATAGCCTTAACGTTGGCATATTATTTTTGTATGTTGAGAATATGGCGTATCAGTGTTCATGTTAGAAAATTTATAAAAAAATTAAATAGCAAATAGCGTGGCCTTCACTACATTAATAACCTTTGAACTAAATGGAAGTAAATTTTGAGCTCTGTAAAACACGAAACGAATCAAAACGATGAAATTAAGCTTTCTCACCTTTTTGAGATCTTGTGGAACTACAAAATCTTTATCGTTTTGTTCACCCTGATATGTTCTGTGGCCACTGTCTTTTATGCCATAAATAAGCCTAATGTTTACACTGCTCGAGGAATTTATATGCCTAAATCTGATGACGGTGCGGGCGGTCTAGCAAAGTTGGCAGGTCAATTTGGTGGTTTAGCAAGTTTAGCTGGGGTTAATCTTGGTGGCGGTGGAGAAAGCAAAACGGATGTTGCGATAGAGCTATTATCCTCGCGTTACTTTTTACAGTCTTTTATTGAAAAGCATGACTTAATAGTGCCTTTATTAGCGGTAACTAAGTGGGATGAACAGTCAGACAAGCTCATTTATGATCATGATCTCTATGACCCAGAGCAAAAAAAGTGGGTTAGAGAAGCCCCCCCTGGAAAAAACGTAATTCCTACCTCATGGGAAGCATACGAATATCTTAAAAAAAGTATCAATGTAGAATATGAGTCAAAAAAGGGATTAGTGAAAATTTCTTTAGTTTATTACTCTCCTGAACTTGCCGCTAAATGGTTAGACCTTTTAGTAAAAGATATGAACGAGTTTTGGAAGCAAAAGAAGCTAGATGAAACTAAGCGTCATATAGATTTACTAACAAGTAAAGCTGATAAAACACAAGTTGCAGAGATTAAAGAAGTTTTCTTTACTCTAATTGCAGAACAAACGAAATCTAACTTGTTAGCTCAAGCAACTGACGAGTCTATGTTCGAGACTGTTGCAGAAGTGATTGTTCCAGAAGAGAAATCTGCACCAAGTCGCGCACTATTATGCATCATAGGTTTCATTTTCAGTGGTTTTTTTGCATGTGTTGTTTCTCTTTTTATGGGTATATCGAAAAAGCGCCAACAGCTAAACGGCTAGAAAAATGAGAGACATAACACTCGGAAGTTATCGTAATTTTTGGTCGCAAGTGGCCGTTGCGATGATGTCACTTTATATTTTAGCTGACATGTTTTCGGGCTTTACTATTATATACCTTGGTATAGATATTAAAGCCTCTCTAATCTATAAAGTTCCTCTGCTAGTATTAATTTTGGGCCTGATTGCTCGCAGTGATGCCAATATATTTAACATGTTATTACTGTTTATAGTGATATCTTTTATTGGTCCATTTTTTGAGTTTATGGAGCACGCCCGTTCTGATTTTTTTATATCTGACTTTTCAACAGCAATAAAAATCTTAACACCTATTTGTATCTTCTTTTTATTTAAAGAGTGGTACAAAAAAGACCCAGAGTTTGCACTTGCAAGCACACATAAAATTTTAACTTACTGCTTTGTACTGCTTAGTATTAACTTTATGCTCGGTGTCATAGGCTTTGGTAAAAGTACCTATGATTTTGGTAATGGAACAACAGCTGGCACCACTGGTTTCATAATGGCTGGTAATGAATTAGGTGGAGCTTTTCTTGTTGCCTATACTTATATGCTTCATAAAGTTTGGAATTATAAAAGTAAGTGGGCTTACTTAGCATTAGCTGGTTTTACGGTTTTTTGTGGTGTATCTGTTTCTACCAAAACCACAATTCTTGCATCGATAATTATTATATTTCTTGTGCCTATCGTAAATGAAAGACAAAAACTATATCAGTTAACACTGCTAAAATTTAAGATTTTTACTCCAATTATTGTGTTAGCAATAATAGTGATAATTTTAATTATTGATTTACTTCAATCTCTAGGTTTGTATGACCGCTTTATCTGGCTTTATAACAAGGGCGGTCTATTAGGCATGATTTTATCGGGTCGAGAAGTTATGGTAGCTAAGAATGTAGAAATACTTTTGCAAAGTAGCACTTTGTTCGAGCAACTGTTTGGGCAGGGAGAAGCCCTATCGTTAAAGCGGGCTGATAGCTCAGCTACAACAGAAGTTGATGGCGTTGATATTTTTATATTTTTTGGTGTTTTCACTTTTCTCATTGTTTGTAGCTTCTATGTTTACACCTTATACAAAGCACATCAACAAACCTTAGCTGGTTATAACTTTTTTGCCCCATTTGTATTATTAGCAAGCTTTATATTGTTAATTCTTTCACAGCTAAGTGGTCATATTTGGGGGTCAGGAACGGTAGGGATTTTAATGGGAGTCATGCTTGGCTCTATTAATAACACTGAAAAGCAAAAGTTATGAAACCAGGTTTCTAATTTTATTTTCGCAAGGTGTTATAATTCAATTTTGCTATCACAACCATTAGTGTAAAAGTGATGGATATGATTATTTTTGAAGTAAGTAACGTTACTTTAATTAGATATAAATAAGTTTAGGATTAAAAAATGAATCTAGTTGTTCTGACTGGGCGTTATCCATCAATAGATAGCCCTTACAGCCATATGTTTGTACATACTCGCTCAAAACAATATATTGCTCAAGGACACACTGTGACAGCACTTGTACCAAGTGAAAAAGAAGAACAATACACGATAGACGGTGTAAATGTAATTCTCGGCCCTGTGCACAAGTTAATAAAATATCTTGCGAATGTTGACCGTGTCATGATTCATTTATTATTACATCGCTTTACAAAAGCAATTGATGCAAGTGTGCTTTATCGATACGTGCTTGATCATAAGCTACCTACTTTGTTCTTCATACATGGTGTTGAAGTACAAACAATCTGGAATGATAGACGTGATGATATATCTTGGTTAGCTCCTAAGAGTGTAGCTCGCTGGCTTTATCGTGATTGCTATTTGATCAAAAAGATGCAAAAAACCTTAGCAGAATTTGTTGAGTCAGATATACCTGCAAAATTCATAACGCCTTCAGATTGGATGTTGCAAGAAGCAATAAACAATACCGGCGTAGACCTACGCCAAAAGTCATTGGTTATAGCTAATGGTATTGATACTGAAAACTTCAAGTTTACTGAGCGTTGGGCTGATAGAGAAAAGCTTCTAAGTATTAGACCTCTAAATTACCGAGGAAAATATGCCGTTGATTTAGTGCTAGAAACAGCACGTCGTATGCCTGGAAATATTCAAACTGCACTTTACGGCAAAGGCCCAGATGAGGATAAAATTAAGTCGGTAATTTCAGAGCAAAATTTATCAGACAGACTTACATTAAACTCTCGCTTTTTACAACCTGTAGAAATTCCATCTGTTCATCAACATGCTGGTATATATTTAGGTGTTACTAGAATGGATGCCCAAGGGGTATCTATGTGTGAAGCTATGTCTTCAGGATTACCTACAGTATCTTTCTCTACTTGTGCTATTCCTGAATTTATAGAGCACAATAAAACCGGCTTACTAGCTAAACCATACGATATGGATGAATATTGTTCTCTAGTTAATGAACTTATAGAAAATAGAGAGCTATTTGAAAAAATCGCATGGAATGCTCACCAGTCAATGGTTGCAATAGATATTCGCAAAACCTCAGAACAAGAGCTTAGCGCTAAGCTAGATTAATATCATGTCTTTAGATTTTTCAATTTGTACACCTGTATATAACAGAGCTCATTTATTACCTAGGTTATATGAGAGCCTAAAATTAAGCTGTTCAGAGGGTATTTCGTTTGAATGGCTCATTGTCGATGACGGTAGCACTGATGACATTCATAGCTTCATAAAAGAAGTTGAGTCTGAGGGGCTTTTAAATTATCGATATATCAGAAAAGAAAACCAGGGTAAGCATTCATGTATGAATGTGTTTTTTAAAGAAGCCAAAGGTGAACTTACATTAATTCTTGACTCTGATGACTTGTTGGCTCCTAACGCGCTTAAAGAAGCTAATAAAATATGGAAACAGATCAGTAAACAAGAGAAGTTTGCAGGTATCATAGGTTTGTGTATTGATTTAGCAACGCAAAAGCCTAGCGCGCAAGAGTTTCCTAAAGACCCTATGGAATCAACGATCTTAGAAAATGCATATAAATATAATATGAAAGGGGATCGTTGCGATTTTATCAGAACATCTTTATTGAAGGGCAAAGCATTCCCTGTATACAGTGACGAAAGGTTTATGCCTGAAGCTGTTGTGATGACTCTTTTTGATGCAGATAAAAAGTATTATTGCACAAATTCAGCTTTTAAAATTATTGAGTATCAAGCAGATGGCTTAACAAATAGCTATGATAAGCTAGCGATGAGAAATCCTAAAGGCATGTGTTTACGGTTTCAGCTAATCCTCGAAAATATCAACTTAATAAAGCTGCCATCGGGCAAGAATAAGCTAAAGTTTTACGGTAATTATATGCGTTATTTATGCCACCGCGACGGGGTAGTAAAAGCGTTAGTTGAATACTGTAAGATACCCAAGTTTTTCTTGTTGAATTGGTTTATAGGTGCGCCTGTCGGAAGCGTTATGTACGTGAAAGATAAATTAATGAAGGGCAGTTAATGGCACTGTTTTGGGGGTACTTCTCTCGCTTTTCTAGCCTAGCGAGTAGCTTAATTATTATGCCATTTGCTTTAGCAAATTTTACTGAAGCAGAGTTTTCTCTTTGGATGATTTTTGTTGCCTTCTATGGGCTAATTGTTGTTTTTGACTTTGGCTTAAGTAGTACCTTTTCACGCCAAATGAACTATGTGCTATGTGGTGCGCAAACACTAGAAAAGCAAGGCGTTAGCGGTGAGTTTGACAAGTCAAATATCAACTATGCTCTTTTCTCTACGGTTATTGACAGCGCAAAGTTCATCTTTTTAATTATTGCTGTATTAACCACACTCATATTAGCGATTGCGTATTTCTTCTATCTAGAAACCGTGGCATCTAACTCAGGTTTAAATATTCAATATGAGTGGTTACTTTATAGTGCTGCGGTTGTTATTAATATATTTTGCCTTTTGTACAATGCACTTTTTTTTGGAACTAACAACGTTGCCAGCATTTATAAAGTAACAAGCTACAATAATATTGCATTTTTTATTGTGGCCATTTCGATGATCTTAAATGGTTACACCTTAATAGCAATTGCAGTAGCAAGGGTTGTATCCGCATTTGTTTACTTTGTAGCTTCTAAGTATGAAATCAATAAATATAAGATGCTGCAAGGGTACCAATCAGTTAACTTTGATAAAGTAAAACCAACACTGTTTAAAATTTTACCTAATGCTAGCCGTATAGGCATAGTATCGTTAGGTAACTTTATGCTTACTAAAATATCAATATTAATTATTGCTTACTATTTCAGTGCATCAGACTCGGCAACATATTCATTGGCATTAAACCTATTCACCATATTAAGTGCCGTAAGTTTATTGTATATGACCGTTGTTACGCCTTCTTTAAACCGTGCTATGCAAGAGAAGAGCTATCAAACAGTTAAACGCTTACAGGGTCGTGTTAGGCTAGTATCAATGTTAATGGTTGTGTTGGGGTGTATAGGTATTAGTATTATTGGACCACTTTTACTAAAGTTGATTGGTTCAGAAACAAGTTTACCAGAGCTACCATCATTACTATTTTTTAGTTTAATGATCTTATTAGATGTTAATAGACAGATTTCAATGAACTTTATTGCGGCTAATAACCATGTGCCATTCTCAAAAGCTATCGTGCTTTCGGGGTGTATCACTTTATTAGCAACCATTGCACTGTTTGAACTAGGGTATCAGCACTTCATACTACCAATAATTATTCAAATAATTGTTCAGTCAGCTTTTAATAATTGGTATTGGACTGTTGTAGAAAAGCGCACTCTAAAGGAAATGGCTGTAAATGCAGCATAATGGCATAGGTTTTAATCTTTTGTGAAAGCTTAAAGTAACTTTAAGCTTTCACAAATTTGCTTTGCTTTTGTAAACTCGCATTTTTTATATGGAGTAGGTGTAAAAGTTTTAGCTTGTTTAATTTTATCTATCACTTCACAAGGGTTATAACAGCCAAGGCCATAGCCGTTAGTGTCAACAAAGCGGACTAAATCTTGCTGATGAGGATCAAGGCGTTCAGTGTTTTGAACTACAATTATTTTTTTACCCATTTCCAGTAAGTTATAAACGCTTCCTGCACCAGCATGAGTAATTACTAAGTCAGCTTGTTCATAATATTTATGAATATCACTGACAAACTCGATCGTTGTCACTGATGGGTTTTTATATTCGCCATCAGCAATTTGAAAAATAGCATCATCTTCATCAGTCAACGCTTTTTCTATTTCAAAAAATAGCGAGTCGTAGCGGGTACTACCGACGGTTGCAAATATTTTCATAAACGGCCTGAATAAATTGCGTTAGGGTAAAGCGCGAGTAAGTCTTCGTTTTGTACAAAGAAAGTATCGGCAATGCGATACATCACTTTTCCAGTTAAAGAACGGCTGTAGAAGCGCGACCACGATTCTAAAAAGATGACTTTTTTACCTAATAGCTTAAATATTAAAGCGGGCAAAATAACCATTCCTGGCCCTGTAGAAACAAGCCCAGTTACCTTGTAATTACGAGTGATTTGTATGCATTGCTTTGATGTTGTAAAAGCATTCTTTAGCAACTGAAATGGGGCTTTCCACTTGCTAAATTTATCTCTAGGCTCATTACACTCAAAGTGTTTTAGAGAATTAAAATTATCTTTTGTATCAGATATTGATACAAAATCGAATTCAGCATGCGTTTTCATTAAGGCCAAAAGCCTTTTCATTTGTTCTTTGTGACCACCACTTCCATAAATGATGAGCGTTACAGGTTTTTTTTCCAAAAAAGTCACCGTTGTAATTTAATTGGGGCGATTATAATAAAGGCCTGCCAGTATTTCTATTATTTATAAAAAGTAGCTACTTCAGAATGTAGTCAATGATGACTTTGGTTAGTCTTGTAGGATCATAGTTTTCTATGACCTCTTTTTTACCGGCAGAATCAAATTGCTCAATATTGTTTGTCATAGTTTGAATCGCCGAGCACAAATGTTCTTTGTTGTGAGTATCGATAGTGATTCCAACATGGGGTTTAACAATATCGGCAACAGGACCGTTATTAAAAGCAACAATAGGTAAGCCCAAACTCATCGCTTCAATAAATACAACACCAAAAGAATCATAGATAGAAGGCAAACAAAAAATATCAGCGCTCTGTAAAGCCTTAGTTTTATTTGAGTCAGCCAGCCAACCTAAAAACTCAACACGGTCAGCAACCCCTAAGTTTTCAGACAGAGAAACAAGTTGGTTCTTAAGTGGTCCATCGCCAATCACCTTTAGTTTTACATTAGGTAAATCTGGCAGTGTTTTAATAACTAAATCAAGCCCTTTCCCTTCTATGAAACGAGCCATTGATACAAGAGTTACATTGTTTTTATCAAATCGCTTTTGAGGAGCCGGTTCGTGTGCATGTTCAAAAAGCTTATAAGCTAAAGGGTTAGCAACAACAAGAGTGTCTTTTACAAGCCCTTTTTCTTCTAATAGAGTTTTCCACCAAGGAGTAACAACTACTACTTTATTGGCAGGTAAAAGAAAAACCTTAAGAGCCCACATACCAAACTTGCTGTTAGTATATTGGTATAGAGTAGGTGAGTGAAAGTGAATAATCACTTCGCCGCCTAATGCTTTTACAGTTAGTGCTACAATAAACTTACGAGTCATTGAAAACCATGGGCCACAATGAAGCCAATAAATCCGGCGGCGCTTAATATTTTTTAGTGAACTAAAAATAAGCTTAAACCAAGCATTAACAAAATAAAGTATGGTGCCTTTACTATCGTTGTGAGTATTGATCCGTTCGAAAGGTTGCCCTAACTTTAAAAAAGCTTCTTCAAAAGCTTTTAAAACTGTACTTATACCGCCTTTTGTTTCTGTTGAATGCGTACCGACGATATATATTAAAGGGTTTCTCATTTTAAAAGCCTGTTACGAAAATGAGCAAGAATAGGTAAATTGCTGGATAAAAAATAACGCATTTTCTTTACCTGAAGGCCACAAAAAAGCTGTTTAACAAATAAACTTAAAGGGTAGCGTTTCTTTTGTGCTACCAAAATCAAAAAAGAGAGGTTTTCTTTGTTACAGCGTGACATGTCTTGATGATGCTTTTTAATATACTGGTTGTAACCAGTCACTTTATTTTTAACAGTTGTGATACGGGTTTCTTCGTGGCCTTGATGCTGTATGTAAGAATAGCCTTTTAACATTTTTGCAGGGCCAAATTGCTTTATTAGTCGCGTCCATGTGTCGTAATCCTGGCAAGCTTTGAAAGAAGTATCAAAACCTTTTATCAATTTAAGTTTGTAAGTTTCAGTAAAAACTTGGTTTGTTGCATAGTTATAACTCAAGATTTTAGCGAGCGAGATTTCACCTCCGCCAGCATCAATCACTTTACCTTTTTTGCCATAAAACCATAACACGCCATGTGATAAAAAGGCGTAGTTTGGATCATAGTTACTAACAAGCGACTCTAACCGGTGAGGTAAAAACTCATCGTCGTCATCAAGGCCTGTAATGTATTTACCTTCAGCTATATTAATCGCTTTATTTCTGGCTGCACACGCCCCAATGCTTGTTTGTTGATGAATTACTCGCACACGAGGTTCAATACTACTTAATTCGTCTAACCAGCTTTTTGTTTGCGCGCTGTCAGTAGAACCATCATTAACTATTATTAGCTCAAAGTTAGTAAAGGTTTGATTTAAAACAGATTCAACTGCTCGCTTTAATAATGGCAAACGGTTCTTAGTGGGAAGGTATATTGATACTATTACATTTTTCTCTTCCACTATACTGCATGCCCATATTAATCAATTATTTTTCTACGCTTATGGTATCTGTATCAACTGTAAATATCAAAACACAGAACCATAAACAGATCGTTTTATATTAACATTATTCCGTAGTAGAATGCTGGAGTTTTTGCAGTAAAAAGTTAGATGACACGTTCAAGCACAAACAAAAGGCAAGCATTAATAATTTAGTCTCTTAAACCGATCGCAACTTTTGAATCGATCTTAAGGAAAACAATGAAAGTATTAACAGTATTTGGTACCCGCCCCGAAGCAATTAAAATGGCGCCGCTAGTTCTTGCGCTTGAAAATGATGCAAGAATTGAAGCAAAAGTGTGTGTAACAGCGCAACACCGAGAAATGCTTGACCAAGTATTGGATCTTTTTCAAATTACGCCTGATTATGATTTAAACATAATGAAAGCAGGCCAAGACTTATACGACATCACCAGTAAAATTTTACTCGGTTTACGTGATGTGCTTGATGAGTTTAAACCAGATTGGGTGCTTGTTCATGGTGATACAACCACTACATTTGCAGCATCAATGGCCGCTTTTTACAAGCAAATTAAAGTAGGGCACGTAGAAGCAGGTTTACGTACGGGTAATTTGTATAGCCCATGGCCAGAAGAAGCAAACCGCACATTAACGGGTGTATTAACAGCAAAACATTTTGCCCCTACGCAAGCGTCTGCAGATAACTTATTACGTGAACACGTATCAAAAAACGCTATTTTTGTAACGGGTAACACAGTAATAGATGCATTACTGCAAGTTAAAAATAACGTATTGCCAAAAGACGATGTACAGCAGCAGCTAACCGACAAGTTCGCTGATATTTTAGATAAACCTTATGTACTCATCACAGGTCATCGTCGCGAAAGCTTTGGTGGTGGGTTTGAGCGAATTTGCCAATCAATTTCGTCGTTGGCCTCAAAATACCCTGACTATAACTTTGTATATCCTGTGCACTTAAACCCAAATGTACAAGAACCGGTTAAACGCTTGCTGGCAGATAAAAGCAATGTAAAGCTTATCGATCCGCAAGACTATTTACCTTTTGTATTTTTAATGAATCAAGCGTATTTAATTTTAACAGACTCAGGTGGCGTACAAGAAGAAGCGCCAAGTTTAGGCAAACCTGTGTTAGTGATGCGTGATACAACAGAACGCCCAGAAGCGGTAGTTGCAGGTACCGTTAAGTTAGTAGGCACAGACATCGATAAAATTATAAACGCGGTGAGTGAGCTGATTGAAAATAAAGAAACATATAAAGAAATGAGCTTTGCACATAACCCTTATGGCGATGGAAAAGCATGCGAGCGCATTATTGAAGGGCTATTTACTAATTAAATAATCTACACCTGCCACAATAGGTTAAGAGCTTAGCTATTTCCAATGTAAGACAAGGCTTGCTTGTGAGCATAACTATTTATGCTTACAAGCATTTTCTAGTACTCTATTATTTAAACCGCTTTTAGAAACAACCCCAAGCTTGAAATATGCAGACTTGCCTGTATAATGCGCCCTACTTAAGGATGTTCCAATGTAAATGGATAGTAATGCAAAGTTGCTAAATTACGAATAATCAAGTCAGTTATGTCTTCGACTTTAATTACTTCTTAAAAGAACTCCATAGAAATTGTAAAAGCTTTACTACTAAAGTGCTTAAAAAGCTGCCTTTTTCAAGTGAATAGTACTGTCATGCTTTTGTATATAAATAGATGTGTTTAGCCTTGATTCAAGGCCTTGTTAACTTGCGTATAACAAGCCGTCATGCTTTAATTGATCAGCTTTAAAATAAGTAAGTGTAAACTTATATAATAATCTTTTAGGAAGAAGAATGGCGTTCAAATTTAAACTCCTTGCAGCAACTTTATCTCTCCTCTCTGTAAGTGCATGTACAATCATACCAGGTAGTCATTACGAAGGTATTGATTCAGGCGCTCAAGTAGAAAACTTAGAAAAAGACCTCGAAAAAGTCAATATTCAAGTTATTGATTCTTCTTTAATAAATATTCAAAAACGCGAAGTTAAAAAGGTTAATACAACAAACCGAAAAGGTATTGACACCTCTGATTATCAATACCGCTTAGGGGTGGGTGATGTGTTAACAATCGGCGTTTGGGATCATCCAGAGTTAACTATTCCTGCAGCTGTACAACGTACAGCCGAGTTTGATGGTTTTCGTGTAGCAGAAGATGGCACAATAACTTATGCATACGCACCTAAAATACCAGCAGCAGGCCGCACAGTTGCAGAAGTACGCGCTGACTTGGTAAAGCGCTTAAGCCGCGTAATCGAAAACCCGCAAGTTGACATAAAAATAGTTGGCTTTAGAAGTCAAAAAACTTATGTAACAGGCGAAGTAGAAAACCCAGGTGTATACCCAATTACAGAAATTCCACTCACAATTATAGACGTATTAAACAACGCAGGTGGTATTACTGACCGTGCTGACTGGCGAGAAGTAACTTATACGTCGGGTAACAAAACAGAAATAATCCGCCTTGATGACTTTTACAGCCATGGTGATATTTCGCAAAACCGTTTATTAAAACATGGCGATATTGTGCATGTTAGCCGTAACGACAAACACCAAGTGTATGTATTGGGTGATGTAATTAAAGCAGGCACGGTAGATATTGACCGCTATGGCTTAAACCTAGCTCAAGCATTAAGCGATACTGGTGGTATTAGAGAAGCAACCGCTGACGCAAACGGTATTTTTGTATTACGTAAGCGCGACTTAGCCAAAGATGGCGTAATTGCAGACGTATATCAATTACACGCTAAAAATGTAGCAGCACTGGTATTAGCAGAGCAATTTGAGTTAAAGCCACACGATATTGTGTATGTAACTTCTGCACCGCTTGCACGCTGGAACCGCGTAATAAGCTTATTGTTACCGTCGATTGCTACGGTTGACTCAATTAACGATGTAGCCAATACAAACTAAGGATAAGTATGTTTGACTCAGTATTAGTAGTGTGTGCTGGCAATATTTGCCGTAGCCCAACTGCCGAGTATGTACTTAAAAGTAAGTTACAAAACAAAGGGATTACTGTTACTTCAGCTGGTTTAACTGCATTAGAAGGTAAGCCAGCCGATGCCACTGCTCAGCAAATTGCTGAGCAGCATGGTATTAACATGGCAGAGCACCGTGGCCAACAAATAAATTCAGCATTAGTACAGCACAACAGCGTTATTTTAGTGATGGAACATCGTCATTTAACTGACTTGTGCGCACGTTATCCTCAAGCAAGAGGTAAAACGTTTTTGTTAGGCAAATGGTTGAACGACACCGAGATCCCCGACCCATATCGTCAGAGCTTAGAAGCATTTACCCATGTTTATGAGCTAATCGACAGCGCTTGTAGCGCTTGGCAAAAGTATTTATAAGGAAACTGCATTAATGAATGCTCAGCCTTCAACGCTAAATAATAGTAACCGAACAACACAAACTAGCCCGCAAGAGTCGCAAGAAATAGATTTAATGGCGCTACTGGGCGCTTTGCTCGACCGTAAATTTTTTATTATGGCCATTACTGGCGTGTTTATGGTACTGGGTGTTATTTATGCTTTGTATGCAGCGCCTGTTTACCAAGCCACCGCCATGATACAGGTAGAAGACAACAGCGCCACGGTACCGGGCTTCGATGACATGAGCGGCATGTTCGAAAGTACCTCGGCCGCAGTAACCGAAATAGAGCTGTTAAAATCGCGCTCTGTAATTGGCGAGGCAGTCGATAAACTAAACCTAGATACGGTAGTTAAACCTAAACTATTCCCACTAATAGGCAACCGCGCATACCGTAGCTTTAAACCAAGCTCACCAGGGGAACTGGCAGAGCCAAGTTTTGGTGCAAGCTCGTATGCATGGGGCGGCGAGAGCATTGATGTATTTAGGTTTGATGTACCTAGCTTTAATATTGGTACTGAGTTCGTTGTGGTAGCACAACAAAATAACCAATTGGCACTATTAAACGAAGCTGGCGAAACGGTATTAACAGGGCAAGTAGGGCAAGAGCTTTCTAACGGTATTATTGAGCTAACAGTGCGCAGCTTAAATGCACGCCCAGGTACTGAGTTTATTATTACCAAGCGTGACCGTTTAAATACCATTTTAGATTTACAAGCAGCTATAGGTGCCAGTGAAAAGGGTAAAGATTCTGGCATTATTAACCTAACCTTACAAGATACTGATTTTAGTTATGCTGAAAAAGTGCTTGAGCAGGTGGCAGGTATTTATGTGCGCCGCAATGTAGAGCGCAATAGCGCAGAGGCACAAAAGTCACTTGAGTTTTTAGAAGTTCAACTTCCCGAGGTTAAAAAACAACTCGAGTATGCCGAAAAGCGCTTTAACGATTACCAAATTAAGCAGCAGTCAGTAAACATAACGCTTGAAACACAAGGCGTGCTTGACCAAATTGTACAGCTAGAAACAAAACTACAAGAGTTAGAGCTACAACGTTTAGAGCTTAGCCGTAAATTTAAAAAAGGCCACCCTGCATACCAAGGCATACTAGAGCAAATTAAAGCGGTACAAAAACAAAAAGATGACCTAACAAGCGAAGTAACTAACTTACCATCTACCCAGCAAGAGTTATTACGTTTAACCCGTGATGTAGAAGTAAGCAACCAAATTTACACTATGCTACTGGCTAAAACTCAAGAGCTAGATATAGTGCGTGCAGGTACAGTAGGTAACGTACGTATTATTGACCACGCAGAGGTAAATACATCAAAACCGGTTAAGCCTAAAAAGGCGCTAATAGTGGTTATGGCAACTATGTTAGGTGGCATGCTTGCTGTTGCAATTGTATTAGTGCAAAAAGCGCTTCATAAAGGTATTGAAGACCCAAGCGAAATTGAGGCAATGGGCCTACCTGTTTATGCAAGCGTACCGTATTCAGACCACCAAGATCAGTTAGTATCGTTTGGTAAGCTTAAAAACCGAAAAGCCACTCAAGCTAATACCATATTGGCGGTTGAAAACCCAGCCGACTTAGCAATAGAGGCACTACGTAGCCTACGTACCAGCTTACACTTTGCAATGATGGAGGCAAAAAACAATGTTATTGCGATATCGGGCCCAAGCCCTGGTGTAGGTAAATCATTTATATCGGTTAACCTAGCAACAGTATTAGCACAAAGCGATAAAAAGGTACTAATAATTGATGCTGATATGCGTAAAGGTTACTTACAAAAAGCGTTTAACGAAAAATGGGAAAATGGCTTAAGTGACTTTTTATCTGGCAGGTTAGAGCTTAAAAATGTAATTAAGCAAACCAAAATACCAAACTTGCATTTAATTACACGTGGTCAAGTACCGCCAAACCCATCTGAGTTATTAATGCATGAGCGTTTTTCAAAGTTGGTAGAAACTATTAAAGAGCATTACGACTTAATAATTATAGATACACCGCCTATTTTAGCAGTAACAGACCCAGCAATAGTAAGCGCACATGCTGGTAGCACTCTACTTGTTACCCGTTTTGGCCAAAACCATGTACGTGAGTTGGAGCTTACCCGTAATCGTTTTGAACAAAATGGCATAGATGTTAAAGGCGTAGTATTTAACGGCATACTTAAAAAAGCAAGTAATGCGTATGGATACTATGGTTACTATAATTATGAGTATAAAAGTAATAGCTAATATTGCTTAGCAGAGTACCCTTATGGAAAAGATCAGTGGTTCTTCAAGTTCCTTTATCAAGGGTGTATTTACTCTAGCTAAGGGAACACTTTTAGCTAGAGTTATAGGATTAGCTTGTATACCTATATTAACACGCTTATATGCGGCTGAGGACTATGGTTTGGTTGCATTATATGCTGCTTTTGTGGTGACACTTTCCCCTTTACTTTCATTCCGGTATGTTCAGGCTATTCCTTTAGTAAAACTTGATAAGTTAGCTGGGAATGTATTTTATCTTTCATTAACTCTTTGTATCTTTAATTCAATAATACTATCTCTTTTGTTTCTTTTTTGGGGTCAGACACTGTTTTCACTAATTGAGCTATCAACTTTATACAGTTGGTGGCCAATGATTATTGTAGGCTCTTTGGGTACTTCATTATATGAAGCCTTGAGTATGTGGGCTATAAGAAAGAAAAATTATAAGGAGTTGGCAATTTCACAAGTTCATCAATCTTTAGGTGGAAATGCAACTAAAGTTCTTGCTGGTGTGCTGACTGCAAACTCTTTAGGTCTCGTCTTGGGACAGGTAATATCTCAATGTGGTGGTGCTTTAAATTTTATTCGGCTCTATTACAAGGAGCTAAAAAAGTTACTTGTTGGAGTTAGTGTTTCTAAACTTGTATTCTTAGCTGGGTATTTTAGAGACTTTTTATACTTTAGAACTCCTGCTCAATTATTAATGAATCTCTCGTTACAAGCTCCTATTTTAATGATTGCGACTTTATTTAACGAGGAAAAAACAGGGCAATTTAGTTTAGCTATTATGACTCTTAGCCTTCCTGTATCTATGATTGGATCCGCTGTAGCTAAAGCCTATTATTCTGAAATTGCAGCTTTGGGAAAGAGTAATCATAATGAAATATACTCTCTCTCAATGTTTCTGCAAAAGAAGTTATTTTTAATCGGGTTACCCATATCTTTGCTTGTATACTTTACAGCAGAAGCCTTGTTTGTTGTTATTTTCGGTAAAGAGTGGCAGTCGGCTGGAGTATATGCATCAATTCTTGCTCCATATATACTTTTTCAATTCACATCAGGTCCTTTAATGGAAGTCTTTAATGTTTTAGGGCGTCAGAAATATTATTTATATATACATTCATTGAGGTTGATAGGACTGCTTTTGGTTTATATTGCTGCGGGAAAATTAAACTTAAATGATGTTAACTTTGTTTCATTTTTATCTGGGTATTTAACACTTTTTTATGTGGGTGTTACTCTGTTTGTGAATTTAAGCTTAAAAAGAGGCGTTAGATGTTCCTAACAAAGTTTGTTAAGACAATTTTTCATTTAGTATTTGCTACTTCAGATAAAAGAGTAAGTATATATATTAATGCTTTACATTACTCAAAGAAAAATGAAATGCCGAGGCTTGGTATGATTTTATCTAGAAGATTACAAAGACATTATGGAGTATTTCTTCCTTATGAAGCTAGTTTTGATAGCTCTCTGGAACTCAAACACCCTTGCGGTATTATAATCGGAGAGGGAGTAATTATCGGAAGAAATGTAAAAATTTTTCAAAATGTAACACTGGGAAGAAGTGATATAGATATACCTGAATACCCGAAAATAGGTGAAAACGTTGTAATTTGTGCTGGTGCGGTTGTGTTAGGTGGTATTGAAGTTGGAAATAATTCAATAATTGGTGCTAATGCCGTTGTCAATAAAGATGTACCAGACAATTCTATTGCCATCGGGGTTCCTGCTAAGAACAGGTTACGAATATGACAATAGAGTGTTTTATACGTGATAGTTTCTAAGTACTTTTAGTTATATTTAGGGTATATAATTTATTTTTATAAATGACAGTTTATGTTATCAAAGGTTTAAGTTTTGGAACTACTGAGTAATAATATCTTTTTTTCACTATTAGCTTTGGTGTTTTTTTATCCAATTTTTTTGTTTAATAGTGCATTTATAAAAGTAACTATATTCATCTACGCATATCCAGTTTGGTTGTTGTCAGGGTTGTGGTTAGGTATACCAAGTACTCGGATTATTGAACGAGTAGGTATGCCTTATTACTCAGAGTATATAGATACTGGCTTTATTTGGGCAATGGTCTCATACATAGCTTTTTTAGCTGCAATCTCAAATTTAAGGAAGAAAGAAATATCTTTTGATGTTTTGATAATACCACCTCTGTTTCGCTTATTTCTTCTTGGCATATTTATTCTTTTTTTATTTTTAGCATACCCTTCAGCTATGGGAGTAGGTACCATACGTTTTGGCTCCTTTGGTAGTTTAGTTGTTTCACTTTTGACATTACTGATTGTAACAGGAAAAAATAGAAATAAATTTGACTATTTAAATTTAACTTTAGGGTTTGTTCTTATCTTTATTATTTTACGAGGTGAGAGAGTTGATTTTATTTTAGGTCTCTTGACGTTATATTTAGTTTTTAAAGGAACTAGCTATATTAGCTTGAAAAAAATGTTTCTTAGCTTTTTTGTATTATTGCTTTTAGGGACGGTCGGAGGAGCAATTAGGGCAGGTGAAAGCTTAAGTGTAGAGAATATATTAACAGTGCTTTGGTACTCTGTTGTTAATTTTGGTACGGCAATAGACGTAGTTCATGTTTATATGTCTGCAGTTTGGTATTTTCATGAAGAACCTTTAACACTTAAACCTGTAATAAATGTAATTGCATCTTTTATACCTTTATCATCTATTGGTGGCGTAAGCTCTGAATACAATATAGTTTGGATTTTACGTGAGAAAATAACAAATGTAGGTGGTGGTCTATTTTATTCTGTAGGTGCTATGAGTTTCGGTCTGTTAGGTGCAGCATTATCAGGATATATTTACGGAATGTTTTTTAAGTTTTTGTTTTCATTAAAAGGTTTTTATGTTTCGTTTTTCCTTGCTTTTTTTATTATGCAATTTAGATTGCAATGGTATGGTGCAACTTATTTTGGCAAGGTTTTCTTTGTTTTATTTATTTTGGGTTCTGTATTTTATGTGATTAGAAAAGCAGGCTTTCTAAAGGATAAAGTATGATCAGAGTTTCAATTTTACTCTGCGTTTATAATGCAGAGAATTATATTATAGAATGCTTAGAGTCACTAGAGAGGCAGTCCTTTAAGGAATTTGAAATTGTTTTAGTTAATGATGGATCTACTGATAATACGTCAGGTTTGATACTTGATTTTATGAAGGTTGGGAATTTAACAATTAAGTATTATGAGCAAGAGAATAGAGGTTTAACAGTTTCATTAAATAGAGCTATCGACTTAGCTGAAGGTGAATATTTAGCAAGAATGGATGCCGATGATATAGCTCATTCTGAGAGGCTTGAGAGGTCTTATAAGTTTATAACTGAAAACAACTTAGACTTTATGTGTACAAGAGCGATGCGCTTTAACTCTAGAGGTGATATTGGTTTGTTTCCTTCTCAGAATTTTTCTACAGTAGATAAACCTCTCTCTCCAATGCTAATGAGATTTGGTAATATGTTTGCTCACGGTACTTTTTTTGCTAAACGAGAGGTTTTCAAAGAGCTTAGATATGATGAACGCTTCCGTACTGCGCAAGATTATGATTTTTTATGTAGATTAATAAAAGATCAAAGCTTCAAACATGGGTATTGTGATGAGGTCTTGTACAAATTAAGAGTAGATGATAAATCATCTGGAAGAGCAAAAGGTAGTTCTCAACTAGATAATGCTAAGCAAATCTGTAGGGAGCATTACGGTACATGCTTCTATCTCATCCCAGCAGCAAATAATGTTTTTAAAAAATATACTCTATCATTAATTAAGAGGCTTATATCATGAATGGCAGGAAGTTATTTTCGCTCTTGAAGCCAATAATAAAAACATTAAGTTTATTATTATCATTTATGCCGTTAGTTATAAGAAAGTTCCTATATGAATGTACGGTTTTTATACCTACAAAGGTGGGAGTTTTTTTGCGTTATTGTGTAGTTTCTTCAATCACTAAAGATATTGGAGATAATGTTTATATTGGTAGATATGTTGTACTGAAAAATATAGAGAACTTATCGATTGGTAATAATGTAAGTATCCATGAGTTTTGTTACATTGATGCAATAGGCCATATAAAAATTGGTAGTGATGTATCAATAGCGCATAGAAGTTCTCTTGTTTCTTTTGAGCATGGTTATTCTGATCGCTCAAAACCAATTAAATATAATGAAATAATTAAAAAAGAAATTATTGTTGATGATGATGTTTGGCTAGGAGCAGGATGTATTGTTCTTGGGGGGGCAGTCGTATCTGAGCGAGTTGTCTTAGCAGCAGGTACGGTTTATAAGCTACAGGGTGAGTCAAATAATATTTATGGTGGTGTACCAGCTAAAATAATTAAAGGTAATATTTAATGAAGTTATTGTTTTGTCATGATCACTTTTTTAAAGTTTACAAAGGTGATTTTTATTCACAGGGGAAGCTCGACTATTCCAAGTTTGAATTTTATTTAAATTACTTTGATTCTATTCATGCAATAGGTCGTGAACATAATGTTAATGAGCTTTCTCCATCTTTATTTAAATCTAATGGCAAAAATGTTGTAGTTAGTACTCTTCCTAATTTAAGTTCGCTTAAAGGGTTGCTAAATAGAGCCCGTGCAAAGAATAAGATTGCTAATTTAATAGATAATACCGACGCTGTAATTGTCAGACTACCTAGTGAAATTGGTTTAATCGCCCAAAAAATTGCATTACAAAAGAATAAGCCTGTACTGGTTGAAGTAGTAGCAAGTGCAAAAGATTGTTTGTGGTATAGCGGGAGTGTGCTTAAAAAGCTTTATTCATTTATCCTTGAAAAACGAGTTGCCAATGCTTGTAAACATGCGAGTGACGTAATTTATGTTACCGATGGCTATTTACAAAAAAAATATCCTACAGATTATAACTCTTACGCAGCGTCTGATGTTGAAATCGACTATGTATTAGAGGGAAAAAATTGGACAGATAAAAATAAATATATTATCGGTATGATTGGTAATCCTGACTTAAAAATAAAGGGGGCGATAACTCTTTATAATGCTGTAAATATGCTTCGAAAAAAGGGAGTAAATGCTGAAGTTAGGATCTTAGGAGGAGATGGTTGTTTATTTAAGGGAAAGTATCCTCAAACAGATATTGAATGGTTTACATTTGACGGTGTTCTTTCAACCAGAAATGATGTACTCAATTGGTTAGGAAAGGTTGATATCTATGTCCAACCAAGTTTGACTGAAGGATTACCTAGATCTTTAATTGAAGCTATGAGCTGTGGTATACCATGTACTGCAACCAATGTAGGTGGTATTCCTGAGCTAATTTCTGATGAATACTTATTCACACCAAATAGTGATGTGGCTTTAGCACAGATACTTGAAAAACTGATATTATCTGAGGCCGCTTATAATGAGCAGAGTCATAGTTGCTCAAAGCAAGCTAGTAATTATACTAAAGCAGTGTTAATTAAAAAAAGAAGTCAATTTTATCAAAGCTTTGTAGGTAAGTTATGAAGTGTAAGAGAAAAATCATTTTCTTTGTCAATGTTGATTGGTTTTTTATTTCGCACCGTTTACCCATTGCAAAAAAAGCTCTCATGGAAGGGTATGATGTTATAGTTGCTTGTAGGTTTACTAAACATAAAACTGAATTAGAATCTATGGGCTTTAAGGCTATCCATTTACCATTTAATCGAAGTGGTGGCGGAATCATCGCTGAGTTAAAGACAATTCGAGCAATTAAAGAAATACTCGAAGAGACTAAACCAGATGTTATACATTCAATTACTATAAAGCCTGTGCTTTATACTGGCCTTGCCTTAAAAAAAATTAAGAAAAGTATTCCCTTTGTCGCGGCAATTTCAGGCTTAGGTTATGTATTTACTGCAAATACATTTAGAGCTAAAGTGACAAAGCTGATAGCCTCTGTATTCTATAAAGCTGCTCTTTCACAACAGTTTAAAACGGTTATTTTTCAAAATACATCCGATGAATCAATACTTACTCATGTTGCTAAATTAAATAGCTCAGATAAAGTTTTAATTAAGGGCTCTGGAGCTGATTTATCAGTCTATGACTTTAAACCTGAAAATTTAGGTCAAAGTCCTAAGGTTGTAATGGCTTGTCGGTTATTGAAGGAGAAAGGGGTTTATCAGTTTGTTGAAGCTGCGAAAATAGTTAAAGCAAGTTACCCTAATGCTGAGTTTTTATTGGTAGGCACTCCAGATTTAGAAAACCCAAATACAGTAAAACAAGCTGAAATTGATAATTGGGTAAACGAAGGAGTAATAAATTACCTCGGCCATAGAAATGACATCCCAGATATTTTTTCAAGTTCTAACATTGTTTGCTTACCTTCTTTTTATGGTGAAGGTGTGCCAAAAGTTTTAATTGAAGCGGCTGCATGCGGGAGGGCGATTGTAACAACAGATAATCCAGGCTGTAGAGATGCGGTTATTGAAGGTAAAACAGGCTTAACGGTACCCGTTCGTGACCCCAATAAGCTAGCTGAAGCATTAACGCAATTAATAGAAAATACTCAACTTAGGTTGAGTATGGGGCAACAAGGGCGTAAATTCGCTGAGCAAGAGTTTGATGTTAATAGTGTGGTTGATAAACATTTAGAAATTTATAGCTCATTATTATCAAGGAGTGAGCAATGATCGCTTTAACAGGGTATACGGGTTTTCTTGGTAGTGTTTTATTGAAAGAACTTGAACCGAATAATGTTTTACTTTTAGGCCGCAAGACTTTACCCGAATACCCAAACTTTAGTTCTTTTGACTTGACTGATACTACAACCCTTGAACTGCAAGATAGTTTGAGCACAGTTGATGTGTTAGTACACAGTGCTGCAAGAGTTCATATAATGAATGATAGCGCAGTTAACCCGCTTACTGAGTTTAGAGCTGCAAATACCTTTGGTACTATTAGCCTAGCAAAACAGGCCGCGAAAGCGGGTGTTAGACGTTTTATTTTTGTTAGTTCTATCAAAGTAAATGGTGAGAGCACAACAGGCCGCTTGCCATATAACGCGACCGACCAGTATGCACCAGAAGATCCTTACGGTATATCAAAAGCTGAAGCTGAACAGCAATTGCTTGAGTTAGGTGAGCATACAGGTATGGAGATAGTTATAATTCGTCCTCCTCTGGTTTATGGTGAAGGAGTTAAAGCTAATTTTGCTTCACTAATGCGTTTGGTTGGTAAAGGTTTACCGCTACCATTTAGGCTAGTTAAAAATAATAAACGAAGCTTAGTTTCGGTTTATAACTTGGTTGATTTAATTAAAGTTTGTATTGAACACCCCAATGCAGCTAACCAAGTGTTTTTAGCTAGTGATGATCATGATTTATCTACTGCTGAAATGGTTGCACTAATGGCTAAAGTACAAAATAAACCCAATTTGGCAATACCTTTGCCCGTATGGTGTTTTAAGCTGGCAGGTAAGTTATTAGGGAAACAAGCCGTAATAGACCGATTAACTGGTTCATTGCAGCTAGACATAGCCCATACAAAAAATACACTTAATTGGTCACCACCTTTCCCTGTCGAGCATGGCTTTGAGCTAGCAGCTAAAAGCTTTCGAAAAAATAGTTAATGGATTTATTAATGATACGCTTATTAGACTTTTTGTTTGCTTTATTTGGTTTATTATTTACCCTGCCATTTTTGGTTGTTTTATACATTATTGGTTTGTTCGATACGGGCTCACCCATTTTTACTCAAGAGCGTGTTGGGCGAAATAAAAAGCCTTTTACTTTGGTTAAATTTAGAACCATGAAGGTTGATACTGCATCAGTAGCTAGCCACTTAGCAAGTACTGCATCTATTACGCCATTTGGTGGTTTTTTACGTAAAACTAAGTTAGATGAGCTACCACAACTTTGGAATGTGTTAAAAGGTGAAATGAGTTTGGTTGGCCCACGCCCTGGTTTATTTAACCAACAAGAGCTAACTGCAGCGCGTGATGCTAAAAATGTTTTTGCTGTTCGCCCGGGTATTACTGGCTTGGCTCAAGTTAACGAAATTGATATGTCGACCCCAGAGTTATTAGCAAAAACAGATCGTGAGATGATAGATACTCTTAGCTTGAGAAACTACTTTAAGTATATATTAATGACTGTTACTGGTAGCGGTAGTGGGGATAGGGTTAAGTGAAAGGTTACTAGGTTCTAGGGAAGTGAATAGGCTTTAGAAGAAGTCTAGGGAACTAAGGGTGGTAATTATGCAATTTGAAAACTGGATGTTTAGAAAAGGGCTTCTCGTTTAGCTTGTGATATCTATAAAGTGACTAAAGATTGTAAGGATTATGGCTTTAAAGATCAGGTAACGCGTTCAGCTGTTTCTGTCCCCTCTAATATAGCCGAGAGAATAGAGCGTGAAACTGTGAATGATGAATCTAAATTTTTGTATTATGCTAAAGGTTCTGCTGGTGAGTTAGTTACACAGCTTTATATTGGCATTGAAATTGGATTTATAGAAAAAGAGCATGGATTAAAGCTAGTATTCGAAGCTAAAGAAATTGCAGCTATGATTGCTTCGTTAATAAAGCGAAGAAAGGGTTTTGTTAAAGAGCGAGAGTCCATTTATGGTGTTGGCAGCTCCTAGCTCCTAGCTCCTAGCTCCTAGCTCCTAGCTCCTAGCTCCTAGCTCCTAGCTCCTAGCTCCTAGCTCCTAGCTCCTAGCTCCTAGCTCCTATAATTCTTTTAAATTCAATAATTAGTGAAAATGTATTAGTTTTTAGTGATTTTTTTTCTCACTAGCTATATTATAGGGATGTATAACAATCATTAAGCTTTTGCTCAGTTAGGACAACTGATAATCCAAGCTTAATACAAAAGGGATTTCAAGTGGACAAAATAATAGACTCTATCTTTAACGCGCCTCGTTCTAAAAAGCGTGCCATCACTTTAGTTGTTGATTCATTTTTTATTTTTTCGGCCTTTTGGCTTGCCTTAGTTGTTCGGCTCGACAGCTTAGCCCCTTTATATGTGCTTGAGTACTGGTTTGTACTTGGCTTATTACTGCCTACCTCATTAATTGCTTTTGTTAACCTTGGTTTATACCGTGCTGTGCTGCGTTATATGAACGCCCAAGCCTTGTGGGCTATTGTTATTGGCACCTTAATTGCCACTGTATCATTAGTTATATTCTCGTTTTTTTTAGGGGTGATGATGCCCCGTTCTATGCCTTTTATTTTTGCTTGGCTTTGTTTATTAACAGTTGGGGGGTCACGTATAGTAGTGCGCGCCATGATCGGCAAAATGTCTACATCACATAAAGAGCAAGTTATAATTTACGGTGCTGGGTCATCAGGTAGGCAACTTGCAACAGCGCTAGAGGCTGGCCCTGAATACCATGTGCGCGCATTCATAGACGACGATGTAACAAAGCAAGGTTCAATAATTCAAGGTGTACCCGTATATGCATTTAACGACATCCACACCCTAATTAATAAGCGTAACATTGGTAAAATATTGCTGGCTATGCCAAGCGAGAGTCGCTCACGCCGTAAAGAGGTACTTGCGCAATTAGAGCCGTTAGCAATACAGATTTTGTCGATCCCGGGTATGGCCGATATTGTAGGTGGTAAAGCTAAGCTTTCTGAATTTAGAGAAGTCGAAATAGAAGACTTATTAGGCCGCGATTCGGTAGAGCCAAAACCAGAGTTAATGGCTGCTAATATAACAAATAAAGTAGTTATGGTTACCGGGGCTGGTGGTTCTATTGGCTCTGAGTTATGTAGGCAAATTATTAAGCAGCAACCTAAAAAGCTTATTTTGTTTGAGGTAAACGAGTTTGGTTTATACTCAATCGAAAAAGAGTTGTGCGAATATATTCAAGCGAATGACCTTAATATTGAGCTCGTGCCAATTATGGGCTCTGTGCAGCGTATAAACCGCATTGAGACTGTAATGAGCACATTTGGGGTGCACACCGTTTACCATGCTGCGGCTTATAAACATGTGCCTTTAGTTGAGCATAATGTGGTTGAAGGTGTACGTAATAACGTATTTGGTACTTACTACGCAGCTAAAGCAGCTATGAACGCTAAGGTAGAAACTTTTGTACTTATATCTACCGATAAAGCTGTACGCCCAACCAATGTTATGGGGGCTACCAAGCGCATGGCCGAGTTATGCTTACAAGGGTTAGCGCAAAATAAAGGTAAGCAACATAATACCCGTTTTTGTATGGTGCGGTTTGGTAATGTACTTGGTTCTAGCGGCTCTGTAGTGCCATTGTTCCGTAGGCAAATTAAAGAGGGCGGGCCAATAACCTTAACTCACCAAGATATAACGCGTTTTTTTATGACCATTCCAGAGGCTGCACAGTTAGTTATACAAGCTGGTGCTATGGGTAAAGGTGGTGATGTATTTGTTCTCGACATGGGCGAACCTGTAAAAATTAAAGACCTTGCTACAAAAATGATTCGCCTATCGGGTTTTGAGGTTAAAAGCAGTGCCAACCCACATGGTGATATTGCTATAGAGTGCACAGGCTTACGCCCGGGCGAGAAACTCTATGAAGAGCTGTTAATTGGTGATAACGTGGGCGAAACTTGCCACGAGCGAATTATGACTGCCAACGAAGTAATGCTGCCACTTGCCGAAATTAACGTATTTTTAGAAGCGTTTGATATTGCTTGCCATAATTTTGATCACGAAACAATTCGCCAGCTGTTATTAGACGCACCTACTGGTTTTAACCCTACCGATGGTATTTGTGATTTAGTATGGACTGCTAAACAAAACAAAGAACAACTTACTACAAGCGAGCCTCTAGAAAATATAGTAGTTAACTTTAAAGGCTAGGTCTTGTGTAACGGATTAGTTTTTAATATTTATAACAAATGGTAGTATTTATGGTTATGCTTGGCTTTACTTATCTCAAGTTAGTGGCTTTAAGCTAGGCTATAAAGTTTTTGAAAGGATGATTTATAAATGAAAATAGCAGTAGTGGGTACTGGTTATGTGGGCTTGTCAAACGCAATGTTGCTTGCGCAGAATAACGAAGTAGTCGCCCTAGATATAGACGAGCAAAAAGTTGCTTTATTACAAGACAAGCAATCACCGATTGTTGATACCGAAATAAGCGACTTTTTAGTTAATAAACCGCTTAACTTTGCTGCTACCACTAACAAAGAGTCAGCCCTTTTAAATGCTGAATTTGTTGTAATTGCCACCCCTACAGACTACGACCCAGACACTAACTATTTTAACACTCGCTCGGTTGAGTCGGTAATTAGTGATGTATTAGCAATTAACCCAACCGCAACCATGGTGATTAAATCAACCGTGCCTGTTGGTTACACTAAATCGCTTAAAGAGCAGTTTGGTACTGATAATATTATTTTTTCACCTGAATTTTTACGTGAAGGTAAAGCACTTTACGACAACTTGCACCCATCACGTATCATTGTGGGTGAACAAAGTGAGCGTGCAAAAACATTTGCAAATTTACTTGCTGAGGGTGCCGAAAAAACTGATATTGAGATTTTATTTACTGACTCAACAGAGGCAGAAGCTATTAAGTTATTTTCGAATACATATTTGGCAATGCGTGTAGCTTACTTTAATGAGCTAGACAGCTATGCAGAGAGCCATGGCTTAGATGCAAAGCAAATTATTGAAGGTGTAGGGTTAGACCCACGCATAGGTAAGCACTATAACAACCCATCGTTTGGCTATGGCGGTTACTGTTTACCTAAAGATACTAAGCAGCTCCTCGCTAACTACCAAGATGTGCCTAACAATATGATCCGCGCGATTGTAGATGCCAACACGACCCGTAAAGATTTTATTGCAAATTCAATTATTAACCGCAAACCTAAAGTTGTTGGTATTTATCGTTTAGTGATGAAGTCGGGCTCTGATAACTTTAGAGCGTCTGCAATTCAAGGCATTATGAAACGCATTAAAGCTAAAGGTATTGAGGTAGTCGTTTACGAACCTTCCTTTGAGGGGGATGCGTTTTTTAATTCGCGTGTAATTAAAAACCTTGATGAGCTTAAAGCTATCTCTGATGTAATTGTATCGAACCGCATGGCCGAAGAGCTGCAAGATGTAGCAGGCAAGGTTTATACCCGCGATTTGTTTGGTAGTGATTAAGGTAAAGGCGGTATCTTAGGCGTGAAATTTATTTCGCGCAAAAATATTTGCACACAGAGAAAAGAATGAGGGTTTATAGATAAGCCCTCTCTAGGTAGATATTCTAAAATAGCCAAATGAATTGGCGGCCGTATGGTTGATAGTTTATAGGAATAAAATGAAATATTTAGTAACCGGAGCTGCGGGTTTTATTGGCGCAGCTACTTGCCAAAAATTATTATCGCAAGGGCATACAATAGTTGGTATTGATAACCTAAACGACTATTACGATGTAAATTTAAAACTAGCTCGCCTTGAGCTAATTAAAGACAATAGTAATTTTAGTTTTGTTAAACTTGATATTGCAGAGCGAACTGCAATGGCTGAACTATTTAAAAATGAGCAGTTTGAGCGTGTAATTCATTTAGCTGCGCAAGCTGGCGTAAGGTACTCAATTGAAAACCCAGACGCTTATGCAGACTCAAACCTTGTTGGTCACTTAAATGTACTAGAAGGGTGTCGTCACAATAAGGTTGCGCATTTAGTTTATGCTTCGTCTAGTTCGGTATATGGCTTAAACGAAAAAACACCATTTGAAACAACCGACAGTGTTGACCACCCTGTTTCGTTTTATGCTGCGACTAAAAAAGCCAATGAGCTTATGGCTCATAGTTATTCGCACTTGTATAACTTGCCTACAACAGGCTTACGCTTTTTTACAGTTTATGGCCCATGGGGTCGTCCAGATATGGCGCCTTATATTTTTACTAAAAAAATTCTCGATGGCGATACTATCGATATTAATAACAATGGCGATATGTGGCGTGACTTTACTTATATTGACGATATCGTCGAAGGCGTAGTGCGCGCAGCAGAGGTAGTGCCTGAACGAGATGATAACTGGAAAGTCGAAACGGGTTCACCGGCAACAAGCTCTGCCCCATTTAAGGTGTATAACATTGGCCACGGCAGCCCAATTAACTTAATGGACTTTATTAGTGCTATTGAAAGTGAGTTAGGCATAGAAGCTAAAAAGAACTTTCGTGAAATGCAAGCTGGTGACGTTTATAAAACCTATGCAGATACCCAAGACTTATTTGAAGCTACAGGTTACAAACCTGCTGTAGGTGTTGAGCAAGGTGTAGCAGAACTTATCAGTTGGTATAAAGAGTTTTATAACAAACAATAACCTCTTTTGGGCTGTAAATAGATTGGTTGAACCACAGAGGTCAAAGAGAGCACAGAGGAAGAACATTTAAGCTTTCAGCCGTCAGATATTAGCCGAATTGTGTTGTTTGTGGGTCATACAATGGTTGATGGAATGGTGTTGTATGTAAGACGCGCCAAGCAAGCATGGCGCCTACAGTTTAATATTTTATTTCTCTATGTAGCGCGAAGCGCCTCGGTGTACTCAGTGGTTCAAAGTGTTTTTCCCGAAGAGATAAGCTCTAAGCTGAATGCGTATATTCGTTACTGAAGTGATAAGCGACACCGTAGGCGTGAAATTTATTTCGCGCGAAGATCTTGATTGAACCACAGAGGTCACAGAGGTCACAGAGGTCACAGAGGTAAAGAAGGAGAGATTTAAAATAGCGTTTCTCTTTAGCGAAGCGCCTCTTAACCTCTTTGTGATTATTGCCAAAGATCTTTTTGCACAAAGAGAAGTTAATGAGAAAAGAATGAAGAAGTGATAATAAAGCCTTTTGTTTTCTCTTCAGCGCAGCGCCTCTTGGCCTCTTTGTTAATGTAGGTGTGAAATTTATTTCGCGCGAAAATATTTGCACAAAGAGAAGTGAACGAGAAGAGAAAGAGGAAACCAAAAAGATACTTCCGCTGCAGTACGGCGTCTCTTAGCCTCTTTGTGAATTAAAGAGCTTTTCTAACCACAGAGGTCACAGAGAGCACAGAGGAAGAGAAGGAGGGATTCAACTAATATTTCTGTCTCATAGCCTCTTCGTGAACATCAATTTTAACGAAAAATAAAATTAAAAACCATTCAGCTTGTATCTACTTTGGTACTGTTAGTTTGGTGTTATTGTAGATTAAATTATTAAATAAGGGACTAATTATGAAAGCAGTGATTCCAGTTGCGGGCCTTGGTACCCGTATGCTCCCAATGACTAAAGCAATTCCTAAAGAAATGTTACCTTTAGTTGATAAACCGCTTATTCAGTATATTGTTAATGAATGTGTTTTAGCTGGTATAAAAGAAATTGTGCTAGTTACGCACAGCTCTAAAAATGCTATTGAAAACCACTTTGATACCAGCTTTGAGCTTGAGGCTACACTTGAAAAGCGTGTTAAACGCACGTTGCTTGAAGAAGTACGCTCAATTTGCCCACCAGATGTAACCATTATGCATGTTCGCCAAGGCGAAGCGAAAGGCTTAGGTCATGCGGTATTATGTGCAAAACCAATTGTAGGCGATGACGACTTTGTAGTGGTTCTGCCAGATGTTATTTTAGATGGTTACACCGCAGACCAAAAAACCGAAAACATTGCCGCGATGATCGAGCGTTTTAACGATGTAAAAGCAAGCCAGATTATGCTTGAGCCTGTACCACAAGAAAGTGTTCACAAGTACGGTATTGCTGATATTGGTGGCGTTAAAATTAAAGCCGGCGAAAGCGCACCAATTAAAACGATGGTTGAAAAACCAAAAGCTGAAGAAGCACCATCTAACTTAGCGGTTGTTGGCCGTTATGTGTTATCAAAAGCTATTTGGCCACTACTAGCTAAAACACCTGCTGGTGCCGGTGGCGAAATTCAGTTAACAGATGCCATTGATGAGCTGATGAAAACTGAGGTTGTTGAGGCGTTCCACATGAGTGGTCGCGCTCACGACTGTGGTGACAAGTTAGGTTATTTAAAAGCGATCATTGAGTATGGTATCCGTGACGAAAAATTAGGCGGTGAGTTCTCTGAGTTTTTAAACGATATTGTTGCGCCTAAAGTGAGTCACTTAAAAGCGGTTTAATCTCTTTGTTAGTTTCTGATATATCTAAACGCCTACACATTGTGTAGGCGTTTTTGTTTAGTAACTCCTTTGGAATAAGAACTTTTTTACACAAAGAGAAGTGAATGAGAAAAGAACGAGAAAAGCAATATGTCTTTTAAGTTGGTTTCTCTAAAGCGAAGCGTCTCTTAACCTCTATGTGAATATTACTTAGGATTTTTTTTGCACAAAGAGAAATGAATGAGAAGAGAAAGAGGAAAGCAATATATCTTTTAAGTTGGTTTCTCTAAAGTGCAGCATCTCTTAGCTTCTTTGTGAGTATTATTAAGATGTGCTTTTTTAGAGATGCAAGTTGAGCCTTTTTATCCCATTGATTAATTTCTGAGAGTTAAAATTAATAAGTAAGCCTGCGCTTATATTTGTTAGTTTCAAGTATGTTAATAACTAAGCGCTATGAATTGGAAGCAGTTTTTCAACGGACTTTAACTCAACTATGAGTCTTTTTTCTATTATTAGATCTAGCCTGTATCCAGTTTCAATAAACGTATCTTTATATTTAATTGGGAGGTCAATTTGTCTTTCAGTGAAAAGCTTCTCTTTATTAAGTTCATAAGCAAGGCATGCCTCATAGCTCGACTCTAATAACCCAGGCCCCAGTTCTTTATGTACTTCAATTGCGCACCCAATAACTTTTTTTGTCAGCAGACCATAATCTCTTTGTAAATATTATTTTCTCTGTGAAACGCGAAGCGCCTCGGTGTGCTCTATGGTTCAAATATTGTTTTTACACAAAGAGAAGTGAATGAGAAAAGAATGAGGAAACCACAAGATTATTTTTACTTCCTCTTAAGCGCAGCGCCTCATAAACTCTTTGTGATCATTTGTTTTCTCTGTGTAGCGCGCAGCGCCTCGGTGTACTCTGTGGTTCAAATATTGTTTTTACACAATGAGAAGTGAATGAGGAAACCACAAGATTATTTTTACTTTCTTTAAAGCGTAGCGCCTCATAAACTCTTTGTGAGTTAAAGATCTTTTTTTAACCACCGAGGTCACAGAGTACAAAGGAAGAGAGCGACAGATTCTAAATAGTTATTCTGATAATCTCTGAGTGATTATTTGGTTTTCTCTAAGATTTAAATTTCATTTTTGTATTAACTTTTTAAACATGAACAACTAACTAATTTAGTTAATTAATGCTATATTGGCGTTAACAAAAAATTCTAATAATTCTTCATGGATTCGAGTTATGCTAAAGGCGAACACTTTACTCATTAGCGGGTTAGCAACCCTTTGCGCTCCTGTGCTAGCTTCAGAAAAAATTAATAACTATCAATCTTTTACTGGCTATACTGGCCTTGTAAATACGCCAAATGCAAGTGTAATTGATGTAGGCAATATTGATATTGGTTACAACAACATGCTTGATCTTAGAGGTAAAGAGTATATTGATGGTCATAACTTCTCTTTTGCTGCAGGTTTGTTTGACGGTTTTGAAGTAAGTGGTTTAATTGCTGCCGAATCTATGAACGATAATATGTTTTATCCCGAGGGAAAGGGCCAGTTGCGAGATGTATCGTTTAACGCTAAATACCAAATACCTTACATACCAAAAAACTGGTTAACTGTTGCTATTGGTGCAAAAGATATCGGCGGTGCAGCAAATAACTACGAAACTTACTACGCTGTTGCCTCTAAAGAATTGTGGGATTTTAGATTTTCAGCAGGTTACGCAGTCAGTGATCGTGCTACAGGCCAAATGGATGGCCCTTTTGCTGGTATTGAATGGCAACCATTTGACTGGTTTGCATTGCAAGCAGAACATGACGCAGATGCATTTAATGCAGCCGCAAAAGTCACAGTGCCTAAAAAGTGGTTATACGATATCGGTGAGTTAACATTCACTAGCCGTTTTTATAGTAATACAGACTACAGTGGAGAAGACACATCTTGGGGTGTTAACTTCAAAATGCCATTATTCACAAAACCTGAGTACGAGGCAATCGAAAGTGCGCCAGAACCTGTGGTATCTGAAAGTGATGAACTAGCCTACTTTAAGCTTAACGCTAATAAAGAACCCGTAACTATAAAAGATCCTAACGCACACCGTTATTTCGAAAGCAATAAAGAAATGACAAGGCAAGCTGCAACGTTAAAGCATGCTTTAGTTAAAGATGGTTTCGAAAGTGTACAAGTAGGCTTTAATAACGATAAGCAAATTGTTGTTAAGTTTGAAAACTCTACTTTTAATCGTAATGACCTTGATGCAATTGGTTTAGTGCTTGGCCGAATTTCGCAATATGTAAGCAGTGAAGGCATTGAGTTTAATGTTTTTATGTCTAAGCAAGATATTCCTCAACTTAGCCTAAAAGGTAACGTAGACGAGTACCGCGAGTTTATTCTTTCGCAAAAGCATCCTGAGGTAGTTGTTTATCAAGGTGCTATGCCACTACCAAGAGCACTTACTTGGGTTGGTTTAATGAATACTAACTCGCCTTACTTTAAGCCGCGTGTAACTTTTAGCCCTGCACTTACGAATGCCTATGCTACTGAATTAGGAGTATATGATTTTTCATTAGCGCTCCGCGCCGATGTAGACATACCTTTATGGCAAGGTGCGGGTATCAACCTTGGTGGCCAGGTAAGTGTAGCTAATAGCGACGACTTTGATGAAGATGCAGCATTTAGGTATTACCGTGAAGAGTCTGAATTTGATAGAGCGACACTTTATCAAACATTCGCATTACCTTATGGCATTTATAACCAAACCCAGCTTGGGTATTATAAAGAACGTTTTGATTTTTATGGCATCCAAAACGAAACTACTTGGCTTAGTTCTGAAGGTCGCCACAAGGTAAGCGCAAATATTGGTTACTTTGACTACCAAGACTACGATGCAAATAGAGATTATCAAACAATAGCCTACCAATTTAACTGGGTTGAGCATGATGTTACGTTTCATGCTGAGGTTGGTAAGTTTTGGAATGAAGACTCAGGCATTAAAGTAGAAAGTAGGTTCTGGTTTGGTGATAGTTATCTAGCTCTTTATGGCGAAGATACCGATGCAAGAAAAATAGGCTTTGCGTTTAGTATTCCGCTCTCACCACGAAAAGACATGTCAGTAACGCGTTACGGCCAAGTAAAGGGTACGGAAGCTTGGCGACACTCGATTGGTACACGAATTGGTGAGTCTCAAAATACATTGATTTTTAATCAAGCTTATAAGCCAGTAAATAGTGTTAGCATCGACCGTAAATATCTGAATCAGGGGCGGTTATCTAAAGCATATTTATATGCTAATTTTAGCCGCTTGAGAGATGTTTACTTAGAATACAAATAATCATTGTTTCTGTTTTAGGAATAAAAAGTTTAAAATCGACAAATTGATTTATTTTTTGTAATTCTAATTGCTGGATTGTAAATATTATCTATAATTTTTATTGAGCCTTTTTTAGTAAAATAAAGGCTCTTTGTGTAAAATCACAGTTGCAAATCTTGTGATTGTTATTTAACCTATCAGGTAGCAATGGGAAATTATTAATTATTTTGCTTTCAACTATGGGTTTAGTTGGAGATTTCCCTGTATATCGACCTTATTTGATACGTTTATTTTAAAAAAGGAATAAAAGGACTCCCTATGTTTACTAACAGAAAAACGCTACTAGCTATGTCTGTAGCATCAGTTTTTGCTCTTTCAGGCTGTTCGAGTGATGACGACAAAAATGAGGTCGTGCCAGATCCAGTTGTACCACCAGTAACAGAAATCGTTCCACCTGATACAATTGTTACTGAGCAACCAGACAAAATATTTTCAGTAAATGTTATTGATGCTACAAACGCTGATGCTCTTGTTGGTGCAATGGTTACTTTCATGGTTGATGGTGAAGCTGCAACAAGCTTAGTGGATCCTAACGGTGAAGAACTTAGCATGGTTACTGTTGATGATTCTGGTAACTTTACTTTCCTTCCGAAAGAAGATGCTACAGGCGAAGTAACTGCGCAAGTAACTTTTGACGGTTACGTAGGTAAAAGTTTTGTTGTTGATCTAGACGCTCAAGTTGATGAAGGTTCTAATGACATTCCTCTAGACTTTGCTTTAGTTCCTGCTGATTCTGAAGGTTTAGCTTCAGCTACAACAGAAGTTGAACTTACAGACGCTACCACGATTGATCCTATCGTTGCTGTTGCTAGTAAAGACGGCGCTAAGTCAGATGTAACAATTCCTGCAGGCACAACTTTAAAAGACGCAAATGGTGATGCTGTAGCTGGTGGCGCTGTTAAATTAAATGTGTTGGCGGCTGATTCAAGTGTAAGTGGTACTGGTCTTATCATTCCTGACGGCTTAAATGAAAACAGCACTACAGAAGTGAAAGAGTCACTTGGCGTAACTAACATCACAATGACTGCTGGTGAGACTAAAGTTAAGCAGTTTACTCCTGCTATTAATGTATCTGTAACTTTACCTGCTAGCAGTGGTGTAAGTGAAGGCGACATCCTTAACGTATCTTCACACAATGAAGACACTGGTATGTGGAAAGATGAGCAATTCAAAGCTACAGTAGGCGCTGCAAATACAGATGGCACTTATCCGGCTAGCTTTATGACTGACCATTTAACATTCTTCTCAATGAATCAGAGTGTTCCTATTTGTACTTCAGGTGTATCAGTTAAAGTTGTTGGTGGTACCTTACCTGCTCGTGGACTAGCAGTATCTATGACTTCACCAGATGGTTCTATTTCTAGCTACATCAGAAGTACTACTAAACAGATTATTTCAGGTGCATCGACAGCTCGCTTTGGTATTTCATCTGATGCAGTAGCTAAAGTTCGTTTATATGATAGAGCAGGTAACACTTGGTACGAGCAAGAAAACCAACCAATTTGTGGTGACGTTGAAGTTACACTTAATAATACGGTTGAGACATTCGATAGTGCAGTAACTCTTAACGGTGTTTGTGCTGCAGATAATACAGTTAACCCAGATCTTTCTGGCTCTATTGTAACTTATGCTAAAGATGGTAAAGCAGCATCATTAGCTCAGGGACAAGGTAATTCAACATTTAGCCTTGCAGGCCTTGAAGCCGGTGGTACCTACAAAGTACGTGCAACAATCCGTGGTGCAAAAGTAGATGGTGGTGGTCAATCACAAACATTCACATTTGAGAATGTTCAGAGCACTGACACTCTAACAGGACAAGTTTCTATTGAGTGTGAAGAAAGAGAAGTAACAGGTACTAACTAATTGATTATACTTATTTAAGTATATCTACTTTCCAAAACCCCAGCTTTTGCTGGGGTTTTTGTTTTTATACAGCGCCTAAATACGGTTAAGAGCAAAATTTAGATTATGTTATTCAGTATATTTTTTCGCTGTATTTGGCATTTTTGAGCCGAAAAATGCAAGGTTGCTGTAGACATGATATTGATTCCGCGCGCAGATCTTTTTTCACAAAGAGAAGTGAGTGAGAAGAGGATGAGGTAAACCAATAACTTACTTAATTTGTTTTCCTCTATAGCGCAGCGCCTCTTATTCTCTTTGTGAGTTATAGATCTTTTTTCTAACCACAGAGGACACAGAGGAAGAGAATAGTAGATTGTAAATCGTTATTCACTGAAGCGTGGAGTGCCCATAATCTCTTAGTGATTATTTGGTTTCTCTGTGTAGCGCGAAGCGCCTCTGTGATCTCTGTGGTTCAATATGTTTTTAAAAAATTTGCACAAAGAGAAGTGAATGAGAAGAGAATGAGGAAGTGATAATTATGTTTTTTGTTTTCCTCTAAAGCGCAGCGTCTCTTATCCTCTTTGTGAGTTAAATATCTTTTTTTAACCACAGAGGGCACAGAGAGCACAGAGAAAGAGAAGGAGAGACAATAACCTCTTTGTAAATATTGGTTTCTCTGTGTAGCGCCAAGCCCTCTATGTGCTGTATGGTTCAAATATTGTTTTTACAAGATTTGCACAAAGAGAGGTGAATGAGAACAGAATGAGAGAACCAAAACATCTTAATTTATTCCTCTAAAGCTCTGTGCCTCTTATCCTCTTGTGAGTTAAATATCTTTTTTTAACCACAGAGGACACAGAGAGCACAGAGAAAGAGACCAAATCTCTTTGTAAATATTGGTTTCTCTGTGGTTCAAAATGTTTTGTTGCTTGGGAGTTTAATGTAAGACGCGCCAAGCAAGCGTGACGCTTACGGTTTATATTGCGCGATGCAAAATCGCGCCTACGATAACTAGCAACTAGCAACTAGCAACTAGCAACTAGCAACTAGCAACTAGCAACTAGCAACTAGCAACTAGCAACTAGCAACTAGCAACTAGCAACTAGCAACTCTAACCTTTATTTATCTCTAAAATCGCTTTTAAAGTATGTTCTTTTTCAAGAATATCACGGTAAAGAGCAAACTGATTACGGGCACGCTCTAGGTTATGGTTTGCATGCTTGGTAGCAAAGTAATTATCGCCATCAATAAAGTCTGTTAAAAAGCGTAGGCCGATCATAAAGGTCATTACCTTTGTGCCTAACCAAAAGCTTTCTTTTTCAGTGTCGGTGATCACATCTTTTAAAGGCTCAACATAACCTTTTACAATTGCAGCAAATATCTCTTCACGAACACGAACATTGCTCAAATTAGTAGAATCTTCTTGCTCAGGTGAGCAGAAGGTGCGCACCATATCGCCAAAATCAAATAGCCAATAACCCGGCATACAGGTGTCTAGGTCAATCACTGCTTTAGCATCGTCAGAGTGTGTGCAAAACAGCATGTTATTGATTTTAGTATCATTATGGCAAGGTCTAAGTGGGATCTTACCCTCAAGCTCTTTAAGTTCAGTTACTAAACCTTGTTGTGCTAAACAAAAGTCAATATCGTCTTGGCATAGCGCTACTCTGCTTGCTGGGTCTTTTGCTAACACGTTTTTGAACGCGTCAAAACGCATTGCTAAATTATGAAAATCAGGGATAACATGATGCAACTGATCAGCCTGAAAATCTTGTAAGGCTAAAGCAAATTGTCCAAATGCATTGGCTGCAGTTTGTGCTTGCGATATGGTTGCTACCACATCTTCACTGTAGCTGCCGCCAATAAATTCGAGTGCGCGCCACACGCCTTGATCACACTCAACTAAAAAGTCATTTTGAATGGTGGGCACATGACGAATAATGTCGAGGTTATATTCACCATTGTCGTGCTTTTCAGTTAAATGCTGTTCAATTAAGCGAGCATTTTCAACAAGTTGTTCAGGATTCGGAAAAACGGTTGTATTTAACTTTTGAACCACAAGTGCTTGATCATCTGCTTTTAATAGCATGGTGGTATTTATATGGCCATTGCCAATCGGTTTTAGGCTAATATCCACTTTATTTAGGCCAAAACACTCTGATAGGTGTTCTGCAACAGGGTTAGACTTCATAGAAAGTTCACTTTTAAAATGCGTTTGAACAGCTGTGGTTGCTGGTTGTTCGTCCATGATGTAATTCATAAAGCTTTTTCGAAACCTTTTCTAGCTCTTCTCTGTAAGTGACGCCATACCAGGCTGATTGCGCTTGATAGACCATGACAGATTGTTGATTGTTTTTAACAGCAGTTTGGATTTGATCAGGTAAATAATACTCTTTTGTGACACCGTTGTCATTATGTTCTAGGAATTGCGCAAAGCCTATTTCTAACTCGTTGAATATGTTTGGCGTTACTCCCCAAAAACTCATAGAACCTAGAGCTTCGTGCGAAATTACTTCGCGCTTACCCTGAGGGTTGTCACCATACAAGGTCTTATCTTCAAGTTTTATATTTAAATACTCAATCACATTAGTAAGTTGTTGCTGTTCATTCACTTCACAAACACCACGATTTACACCACCTTGTTCAGAAAGTGTGTTTTTGATTGGAAAACCAACCATGGCCCAATCGTTATTATTTTTAAAGTGTTTAGCCATTATTTCAAAAGATGATGCCCCATAATAATCATCAGCGGTGATGACAATAGCGGGGTTCTTTACATAGGGCTTTGCACATAACAGAGCATGCCCAGTTCCCCAAGGCTTGATACGATCTTTCGCTAAATGGCTGTACTGCTCAGGTACCATACTAATTTCTTGTTCAACAAGCACAACCTCGAGTGATTTAGGTAAGCGAGGGAGTATGGTGGCTTCAAGTTCGGCGCGGATTTTTTTATTTATGATAATAACAGCTTGGCTTACACCCGCTTTTATCGCATCACGAATGCTTAATTCCATTATGGTGCAGCCCAACCCTGGGATCTCTGCTATTTGTTTGTTTCCGCCAAAACGACTACCAAGCCCACCGGCTAATACGATTAAAGTAAGAGAGTGTTGTGTCATTGTGTGAATAAGTTAAAAAATAAAGGAAAAGAGTACCAGAAACCCCAAAGGAAAAATATTATTGCGAGCTAGCAATCGCAAAGAATTATTTTTAAACGATTGAGGAATTCAAGAAGCTTTAAACGGAATGGGTGATGCATGTAGGAGGTACTTTAGTGCCGAAAATATTTTTACAATGAGATCTGTGGTTAAACATGTTTTTATACGATTTTCACAAAGAGAAGTGAATGAGAAAAGAAAGAGGTAAACCAAGAACTTACTTAATTTTTACTTCAAAGCGCAGCGGTTTTTATCCTCTTTGTGAGCTAAAGATCTTTTTCCTAACCACAGAGGTCACAGAGAGCACAGAGGAAGAGACTATAATCTCTTTATAAATATTTGGTTTCTCTATGTAGCGCGAAGCGCCTCTGTGTACTCTGTGGTTCAAATATTTTTTACACAAAGAGAAGTGAGTGAGGAAGTGATAATGATGTTTTTTGTTTTCTCTCAAGCGCAGCGCCTCTTACCCTCTTTGTGCGATTAGATGTCTTTGATGTAGGCGTGAAATTTATTTCGCGCTTTCTTGTGGGTCGTGCTTTAGCGCGTCATTGATGAAACGTACGTAATATCTTGTCGCCATAAATGACGACATACATTAACAAAATCGCATCTTGCATCTTGTGCCTTAAACCTAATAGCTTCATATTTACGTAGGTGGTATATTCCTTATGTGGTGATTAACCCCTTTAGGTAGAAGATTTAATGGCAAAAGATAGATATGCGCCAAAGGCTCTTGGCGATATTATGGCGGGCTTGAGTGGTCGTTTAGCGTCTTATGCTGGTAAAACCCAAGGCCTGTCGAGTCAACAAACGATTTTAGACGAGTTTTTAGGTGAAACGCTTTCCAAAAAATGCCGGGTAAGTAATTACCGTGATGGTACTTTGATGATTGAAGCGGTTTCTGCACCGATTGCACTGCGTTTAAATTATTTAAAAATGGATATGCTCTCGCATTTTCGTGCCGCTGGCATGGTAGAGCTTGGACAAATTAAAATTACCGCCAACCCACAAGCTACCCAGCGCTTATCTACATCAAAAGAAGCTGAAAAAAAACCGCAAGCAAAGCGCCATATGAGTGAGCAAACGGCGGACTATTTAACAGCTATCGCTGCTGACGCCCCTCCATCGTTAAAAGAAAAATTAGAGCGCTTAGCCCAACACGGGCGGAAAAAATAAGTAAAGCCATCAGCTTTCAGTCGTCAGTTTTGAGTTGCCCAGCATTGCCTGTTGGTTATGTGTTGATGTGCATGATTCGCGATGTATGGCAGGCGCGCCAAGCAAGCGTGACGCCTACGTTTGATGTAGGCGTGAAATTTATTTCGCGCGTCAGATCTTTCTCACAAAGAGAAGTGAATGAGAAAGGAATGAGGGAACCACAGGTTCATTTTTTTACTTTCTCTAAAGCGCAGCGCCTCATAATCTCTTTGTGATATTTATTTTCTCTGTGTAGCGCGAAGCGCCTCGGTGTTCTTATATGGACTCCCCGTTTTTTGTCAACGGAGTATTTATTAAATAAAGATTAGATGCTGGCTTATATACGGACTCTATTTGGGGAGCTACCCCTGGTCACTTTAATGTATTCGCCCCTTTATGACT